>Ga0351898_1007_pt1 | contig 76192 bp, 76 predicted proteins | sample BONcelHT113001C5_FD_206873 | JGI IMG/M metagenome (GOLD analysis project Ga0351898, IMG submission 206873) | Enriched cells from coal bed in the Powder River Basin, Montana, United States - BONCAT cells T11 rep1 HSBNCT.T11.300.1.C5 ...
ATCTCGATAGCCTTGTCACATGCTTTTATGGCTTCATCATACTTGCCTAGTTCACCGAGAGCTACGCCTTTGTTGTGCCATGCCTCGGCAGATTGAGGGTTGGTTTTAATTGCTTCGGAATAATCTATGCAGGCATTTTCGAAATTTTTCTGAATATACCGTACATTGCCCCTTTGGATATAATATTTTGAAAGGACAGGCAATTGTTGCTCAATGGCTTTATTAAATTCGGCTTCAGCACCATCAAGATCTCCTAATGTTGCTTTACTTAACCCTCGATCATAATTTGAACTGGCATTTTGCAGTCGTTTAGCGTCTTCTAAAACTCCCTTGCAAATTGAACTGGCTGGCTTACCTTGGCTACTTGGTTGTATGCGTTCATTAATACAATGTTCAAGTTTTTCTACTATGTTCTGCTCGGTTTCATTACTCAACTTTTTAGCGTACCAATATCCTAAAATTATCGTTATAATAATACCGGAAACGGCCCAAAACCAGCCAGGTATCTCTTCCAGCCTAGTTGCCCATATGTTTGAAAGAAAGAAACGGCTATCGTTAAGCATCATACGGCTTCCTCTCTGCTAATATATCGGCATTTATCCGTGAAATTCTTATGTTTGTTGGTCTCTACGCTCTACTTCATTTTTTGGGCCTTCTATTGAGCCTCATCGTCAGATAGACCCATTTTGCCTTCAGCCTGAGGCCTACTCATGTGCCTCGCTCTTCTTTGTGTCGCCTCTACTATGCCAACTAATGCTTGGCCTCAGGGCTAGCGGCTTCCTCTATCAATTTGGTTAATAGGGCTTTGGGCCTCATTCCCCGGCGGTGATGGCTGCCAATTCTTTGCGCCCTGCTGCCAGAGCTTGCGGATGATGCGGCCGCCTGCCGCCAATCCATTTCCTGCATCTTTCCATCCCTGAGCATAGCATCGCAGGGTCGGTGCTCCAGGGCCTGGATGGCCTCGATGCCGTCGGCGGCCCAGACGGGAGGTCGTTCTTTAGGTTTCATCCGGTTAGCTGTGATCTGCTTGCTCTTTACCCCTAGCCAGAATCGTGAATAGGAAGTTTTAGCTTCTTCCCATCTCCTACTCAGCCCAGATTCTGCCAAGGCATTCCCCTGGTGCAGAGGAGATCGCCTTGAAATTAGGCGATCATTGACTGCTTTCCCAATCTATCAAAATATTCTTTTAGCAATATGAGATTTAGGTGCTGGAAATGAGGTTCAAGTGCATCCCCTCCCATCCAACCGAAAAGATCATATGATCGATAATTATAATCCCAATTAAGATTATATGGGGTGCTAGAAATTGGTTTTGCTTAAATCGTTGCTAATAATATTCGCATTGCTTGGCATATGCCTGTTGCCGGCAATGGGAACAGATATCTCTCAATTTGAGTGGATGGGCAAGAATGCCGACATGGTCGGCACATGGGATAACGGAAATTCTGATGGGAGTATGGATGGACATTTTCGTATGGAGATGTTTCTCCCCGATCCAACAGAGATAAAGTCAATCCTGCTATACACGGCAGATGAGGACGCCCACCCCGTGGGCGGGCAATTCTGGGATACCGCAGCCACCAATTACTATATCCTGGGTGTCTTCGATCAGGGCACGCAGCTTTATCATAACCACGTACTCTCTGTTGGTACATTCTCAGGGGATGTGCAATTTGACCTTTATGGGGCGGATTCGGGTTGGTTTGAAAAAGGCAACTGGTTTGCAGTAGAGGTAACTCTGGGAGACGGCACAAAAATAACGAGGCTGACATCTATTGGAGAGCCCTTCATAGGCTCATCTGAAAGTCCGTCCGGACAGCTGGGCGACCCTAACGCAGATGGCAAGTCAAAGATTGATAGTATCTTGCAAGGCGATTCAAAGTCATCCGGATCTGAAGATCAATCACCTGATCAGGAGGATTCCGGTACGGCGATCTTGGACAGCTGGAATACCGGCGCCGTGGATAACGGTCCCACCTGCAGCCCAATTCTCACTATCTCAAAACCGCATATGATCACCTATATCGATACATATCACTGGAACTACGGCCAGGGTACAGCATCCGGCGGAAGCATCAGTCTGCAAAATGGAGATGGCGAGACCTTTGGGCCCTGGCCGGTTGAAGCAAAGTCCGCCTCAGGTGCAGCTAATGCCTGGTGGATAGCTCGCCCCAATGTGGTCATCCCTGAAGGAAACTACATAATTATCGATTCACAGCCGGAGACGTGGTCTCAAAACTCTGAATCACCCTGCGGGCTTGCTAAGGTGGAAGGATATCCTGTACAAGCAGATCCTGCTGCAAAAGACGACAAGAAAGAGCAGTCGGAAAGCAAAGGCACCGTCAGAGCAGACATCGTAATCGATGGAAATTGCGATAATCCCATAGAGATCCTTACCTCCGGTTGTGATGCCGGCCTGCCCGACATTCCGGTAGAACTGACCTTTACATATATACCGCCTGCTTATTCCGATGCTACGCCTGATACTCTTCGTGAAATGACCGACGAGAAGGGAATGGCTTATTTCAAGGATGTGCCTGCGGGTTCGAAGTTCATACTTAAGACCAAGGTTAAGACCATGGAAAAGGAGCAGGAAGGAACCATGCCGGACCCGGCCAGTGATGTGTATTTCACATTCGATTATATCTGCAAGGGATTCTGGCCCGAAGAGGTGAGAAAAGCAGCGGAGCAAAAGTCCGGGGTAGACTCGGAAGGGCGAATCCACGGCATAGTCACTCCTGTGTGCGGTATGGAAGGGGTAAAATGCAGTCCTGAATGTGGCCTGTATCCCCTTTGATGTTGTGGGGATTTGATGAAGCGGGAATAACAGTTCTTCACGGCTTCGCATGAGATTCAACCTAAGGTCCGGTTTCACGCGAAGGCGCGAAGCCGCGAAGTCAAACATTATCATCCTTTTTTATTGCCAGCCACCTGGCAAGCATTTTCTCCGGCTCCTTTTGTTGAACCGGCTTGGCAATGATGGGAATGCCCCGATTTGCGCCTTCGAGCCATCCCGGCGAATTACCCGTGTGACCTCGAAACCGTCCATCTCAGGCATGTGGCAGTCCATCAATACCAGATCGTAACGAATGGCCTGCAGAGCATCGACTGCCTCCTGTCCATCGGACACTACATCCGCTGCACGTCCCATCTTTTTCAGCATAGCCTGGGCAACTTCCTGGTTCACGGGATTGTCCTCCGCCACCAGGATACGTATCTTGTGCTTTGCTTTTTCAGAAATGATAGGCTTCGCGGTGGAGCGATCTGTCGCGCTCTCTTTCTCAATTTTGGCGTATGTCTTAATCCCTCGATTCCGACCCGGCGGGCTGCTTTTCAAAGGCCGCTGTGAACCAGAAGGTGGACCCTTTGCATTCTTTGCTTTTCAGGCCGATCTTGCCGCCCATCATCTCGGTCGACTGCAAATGTGGCATCCGGCAGAAATTCTATGATATCTGTCATAGATAAACCATTTTTGTAGAAATGGCTAACTTTCTTCTTTTTATATGTAGGTCCGCCCCATCAAGGGCCTATGCAAATAAATAGAAATATGGCCAATATAAGCTATGCTTGATAGATAAACCAATTGGTTTCATAAAAAATAATCAGGATCTACGCAACAATTAGGGAAATTGAACATGCAATTGCCGAGCCTTATGAATTGTTATGAAAAATTATGAACTTTTCTTAAAAAGATTTAAATAGAAAATATGCCCATTTAGCAACAAGATTCGAATCGCATTGATGGGGTCCAAGTTGAGGGCATTCTCTTTAAAAAACCTAAACATAGTACAAACATTAACATATATCTAACGCAATGGCATTAAGAAACGCTCAATGGAGAATAAATCATGTTTAATACTGAACGAAAGAATGAAAAAGGAGAGGTCGAGGTCGCAATCTGCCCCCTCTGCGGTTTACGAGTAGAATTTATGGGTGCTCCGATGGTCAGGTGCTATTCCACAGGAGATACTTACGAGCTAGAAGAAATTATATGGACCCTAAAATCAAAGGTTGCGAAAGAAACCGAATACGACGTTGAGAATATAAGAGGAAATAACAAATTGCAGGATTTCTTGCCTAACGCGCACCCGCAGGAAGATGAGATTGAAGCATGAAGTCTTGTTCGATGCAACTCTTTTTCGCAAACCGGGTTAACAGCACATTATGCTGCTGAGAAGTATTCGAATAACTAAATCGCTATGGTATTACCCGTTTGCATATTTTCGCAGAATTCGACAGAAATTCGCATTCCTAAAGAAAGACGCGCTTGCTCCTTTCCTCTCAGGCTTGCAAAGTCCGCAGACCAAGGCATCGATCTAGCGGTCGATGACCCTGATCTGGCGCGGGAGATGCTTGCCTAGGAATTTACATATCCAGGAGTTGGACCTCCAGTCATTCCCGGCAAGCTCTTTCCTAAATGCAGATATTTGTAATACCATTTTCTTTCGGAAGGCCTGAAAACGCCTATGTCATTGTTCCATCCATCTCGATCGAAGTCACCAGCGATGGGGAGATCCCCCGGCCAACCGTAGATAAAATCGTGATCAGTATTCCCATTAGCATTAAAATCAAAGAACCAATGTTTCACGGAAGGCCGGAATACCCCGATATCGTTATTATATTCGCCGTAACCTTCGAAATCAGCCGCATTGGGAATTGGCAAATCTCCTGACCAGCCCCAATGTGCTATTTCTTTATCCGTATTTCCTGTGGCATCAAAATCAAAATACCATTTGGTTTCAGATGGTCTGAATACGCCAACATCGTCATAGTAGCCATCGTTATCAAAATCTCCTGCTAGAGGCAGATCGTCTTGACGACCCCATGGTTTTATGACTTTATTGGTATCTCCGTTTGCATCGTAGTCAAAGTACCAGCCCCGGTCAGATGGCCTGAATACGGCGATATCATCCGCAGAGCCATCGCTATCAAAGTCACCAGCTATTGGTAGATCTCCCTGGTTGCCCCATGGTCCGATCTTTCTATCGGTGGTTCCATCTCTGAAATAGTCAAAGTACCAATTGCGCTCTGTTGGCCTGAACACGCCGACATCATCGTTTACCATATCTCCATTGAAGTCGCCAGCTATGGGAAGGTCACCTCTGATTGCCCAAGGACCTACAACATCATCTGACTGGCCCATAGATCCCCCTAGATATAATAGGACGGATACAATAAAACAGGTGATACTAATCCATCTCATCGTCTATTCCTCACTATTAGATTTAAGGTATCCATAGCATATTAATATGATATATTCGTCCCAACATATTCTATATGATATCAAAGAAAAGCTAGATAATCCAGACTCGTGAACTGGTAGACATGGAATCGGATGAAAGTGAACTAAGTGGGTTTGCCTTTCTGGAAAAGGCAGCCAGAGGTCTGGGCGCGATAGATGCCAAGGCCATTTCAGCTTCCCAGGTATTTGTAGAAAACCGGGTTCCCTTGAAGTGCAGAACCGGCCGCATCGGTTACGGCAAGATGCTGACCTGCCCGCCCTTTGTGCCCACTGCAGACGAATTCAGAAAGATATTGTCCGAGTACCGGTACGCATTGCGAGTCAATATGAAAAAGACGGCAGAGGAGGCCGGCATGGCCATAAAGTTCCCAGTATCGAGAAATCCTACGCCCATGGCATTGCTTCTGATCGATTGATGGATGTTGGTGAAGAGATGATCGTCAGATTCGCCGCCCATCCATATCCCTCAGCACTTCGGCCAGCTCCCCCATCTTCGCGGGCTTGCTGATGTAACCGTTCATACCTGCCTAAAGACACCGTTCTCTTATCTCCTTGCAGGTCATAGTAATAGTCATTAGGCAGTGATGGCTGCTATTCTTTGGTCCCTTCTGCCAGAGCGTGCGGATGATGCGGCCGACCGCATCCCATCCTTCTCCTGCATCTCTACATCCCTGGGCATGATTGTCGCAGGGCTGGCGCTCCAGGATCTGGTGGCCTCAATGCCTTTGGCAGTCAGATTCGCTGCGCAGTTCCTATGTAATCGGGGCTATAGAAAACAATGGCATGATTATTTATGCTAGTAATGGACTATATTATTACTGCTATATCCTAGGCACCCATTGTATATCTTGAATTGAAGCGTTGCCTGCGTGAATTGATTAACGATTCCTGCCGGAAGTTGAACGATTGTCAGCCTTTTCCGGATATACAGAAACGCCTGAGAAATAGCACAGCTATCGCCCATGTTCATGGGATTGATCGCAACTTTGGCAAACTTCTTTGAGGCAGCATATTTCGCGCTTTAAAGAAGTCGGGAGTTAATACATGCGAGGTGGATTGAAAATGAGCAGAATTGATCCAACTACATCGGTAAGCAGAATAGTGTGGAATAAGGAGTATGGCGCAGAAGCCATCGCACAGTTCCAGGCTTCCGAAGAGGCCTGCGAAGAAATGGCTGAGGAAGAAGCCGCAAACAAAAGCAGAGCTACTCTAGCCTCAATCATAGCTAAGAATACAGTTAGCGGTCGTTACCAAGGTTATAGACCTAGTTATCAACTGGAGCTAAGGGTAGATGTAGACGGAACGCGGCCGATGAATCGCTTAAGCGGAGATTTCTACCAGATCTCAGGAGGTACTTTATTATACTTTGGATCTTTCACAGTGAACTCCGTTACCATAAACGTGACTGATACAACGGTCACTGTGCAAGGTCTTGGCGATTATACCTGGAGTGCAGCAGCCCCCATTTTGAGGGTTACCATCCCCAGGACTAATGCAAACCAAGCACGTGCACCGGCTACTGCTCAATTCTTATATACCTCTGGAAATCCCGGAACGTATTATGTCTGCACCTTCGCTTCCGTTTACTTCCGATTCGTCCAATACGAGCAGGACAAAGTTTCCGACGTAACAACTCCAATTTTCACTTCTTATAACACCGGATCGCTGCCTTCTGGCGGCTCGGCCAGGGACCTTTCCGTTGTAAAAGCTTACTCTGAAAGTGGAATTCAGATGCAGACTGCAGGTGTATGGGATGTGGTTAATATCTCGGAGACTGGCCCAAATGCCCGATGGAGCAACGCAGAGCTGCACGATGCCATGGCAAAGCATTTCAGCCACTGGAAAGATGCGCCTCAGTGGAAGGTTTGGCTGCTTGCCGCCCAGCTCCATGAAATGGGGCCTGGCCTCTACGGAATAATGTTTGATCAGCAGGGCAAGCAGAGGCAGGGCTGTGCAGTATTTCATGCGGGCATTGGTGGAACTACCCAGGATAAGTCAAGGCTGCAGCTTTATACCTATGTCCATGAGCTTGGTCATTGTTTCAACTTACTGCACTCATGGCAGAAATCCTACGCCCAGCCGCCTGCCACCAATCGCCCTTCTGCTCTGTCGTGGATGAATTACCCCTGGTACTACCCGGGAGGTCCAGATGCCTTCTGGAGCAGCTTCCCATTCCAATTCGACGATCAAGAGGTCATCCATCTGCGCCACGGCTTCCGCAATAACGTGATAATGGGAGGAAATGACTTTATTATCGGATCGGCAATTGAAGACCCCCAGGCCTTCTCAAAACCTGTCGAGGATAAGTCCGGTTTGAGGCTTGTGCTGGATGCCCCAAAAAGCTTTGCCCTTGGTGAGCCAGTTGTGGTTGAGATAAAGCTTTACGTTACTGATCTTCGAGGTGTTCAGGTTATCAAGCATCTGCATCCCAACATGGGATTCGTGCAGATAGGAATAAGAAAGCCCAGCGGCCAGGTTGTAGTCTACGAACCTCTCATGGAACATTGCGTAGCTGCAGAACTAACCACCCTCGATGCAAATCAACCGTCCATCTACGAGAGCGCCTTTATCTCCTACGGTAAGGCGGGGCACTACTTTAATGAGATAGGAACATATCAGCTACGCGCTATATACTATTCACTGGATGGATCTCTGGTAACCTCTGATACGCTTGACTTCAGGGTGCATGCGCCTCACAACTCCACGGATGAAGAGGTAGCAGACCTTTTCCTGGGCCACGAGCAGGGAACTCTACTATACCTCCTCGGCTCAGATTCAGAGTTCCTTAATAAGGGAAACGAGGCATTCAACACCATGATTGCCGATTATGGTGACCACCCATTGACAGTGTATGCACATCTCGTAAAAGGGATCAATGCAGGCCGAATGTTTAAGACAATATCTGCTGATAAGAAGCTATCTCTGAGGGCGCCGCAGTATGAGGAAGCAGTAAACCAGCTTTCAGCAGTTGTCGATGCTTCTGAAAAGGGCAAAGGCGTGGACAACATAACCCTGAATATGGCTATGATCAATATGGCCGGCGACCAGAAATCCTCGGGCAATCAGAAGGCTGCAAAAGAGACCGCTGAGCGCATGCTGGAAATATTCCGCAAGAAATCACTTAAGCCGCATGTAATGCAGCTGATTGAGTCCAAGGCAAGAGAATTCATCACCGCAGGAAAGCGGAAGGCATAAGCCGGGAATGGAGCACAATTTGCGGCATTATTGCATATTCTGCTCCTCTTCCTTTAAGTTTTTTTAATCAATGATGCACATTTACACATTTGTTTGCCGGGCGCCCGAAACTGAAAGCTCAGAGATAAGCAAAGAACGTGTTAGATCGCCTTTGAACGATCTTGCCATCAGAAACCGACAATCCAAGGTAGACTGGAGCTAAGACCTTTAATGAAATGCTTTCCGTGATATTCTTCTCTGGCAAAGCAACTTCTACCATAATCTGACCTTCCGGAACCTCGGCTTCAAGAGAATCTGCAAAACCCAGCGTTAGCTCTGTCTTTACCCCTTCTTTACGATATATCTCTTTGCCATTTATATTAACAATGACAATGTCCCCTTCAAATCCATCTTGAAGATCTATCCTTAACAACACCATCTTGTCCTCCTTTTCTATCGAGTTATATCCGTTTAGTGCTTGCTCAAAAAATAATAGCCCAAAATTCTTTTAGTTTGATTCTCACAATTATCTTACTTATAGATGTTTATCCTGATCAGCATATCGGTCCGCTCCTCCATTCATCACGAGCTTGCTGATTTAGCCGTCCATGCCTGCCTCAAGACACCGCTCGCTATCTCCTTGCAGGTCATAGTCATAGGCAGTGATGGCTGCTAATCTTCGGGCACTGCGGCCAGAGAGTGGGGAGACCTTTTCCTGGGTTTTGAGCAGGATCACATTTATATTTCGATGCGCCATTGCCTATCTGCAAGTGGGTGAGGCGCAAAGATGAGATGGATGCTTTTCGCGATGCTGTTGGTTTTTGCTTGCATCGCTGCCAATATGGCTGCTGTAAACGCAGATGATGCTGCTGCCAAGGACACATCGACAAATGATCGATTAGCTCAGAACTTCACTGAGCATTCCTGGATATTCGTCAACGGCTACATGGAAGAGTCGAGAATCCTGCAGACCCAGACCGGCTTTAACGGCCAGAAGATGGTCCTGGGCACGAGCGGAAGCGGAATGGCCACCAGAACCATAGACTCAGAGGTCTACCGGGACTCGAATATGGACGAAGCATCGCTCACCATCTCTTCCAATTATGATTACCGGCCCTACACTCCTCCTCTCACCCAAAGCGACCTTAGAAATGCTCTCTGCGCCAAGAATTACGAGGTTGGCTCGGTCTTTTCTGAGTCCTACAACATCGACAAAGACCTCATAAAGGATACGAAGATTTACCAGAACGATAGCTTCTCCGTTTATGAGATCAGCTCCGAGATCCAGGGGACTGCCAGGATCGGCCAGCGGGTGCAGAAGAATGCCAGGACCGTACCGTCCTTTATGATGGGCGGAACGTACATGGGCTACGCGCAGATAAGATCGGAAACGATTGCGGGAAATACCTCCGTTTTGACCTTACCCTGTCCGTGAAGAGGAACATTGGGCCGATTTAATATTCGTGGCTGAATAATCAAACCCTGGGGTTTACCGAATAAAACCGCAGAGTCGCAGAGCGCACGGAGGACGAACGGAGACGACTCTTAACCTGGATTTGGGATCATAATCTCGGCACCGGACCGTCTTAAATCAAGGCCGCGCCGTGAGCCGATGCGACCGCCTCTCGCATCTCTCCATGGTCCGGGGAATAGTGCAGGTGGCTCATGCAGCGGCAATCCGTGCAGCCGAAGCCTGGTATGGGCATCAGTCGCTTTCCGATAGCTTTTGCGATGCAGCACTCCAGATCCAGGCAGGTTTTGCTGATGAATACTTCCAGGAAGCTGGTATGAGGCAAGAGGTAGTCGATGTGCCAGCGTCGTGTTGTTTTGATGCCTTCCAATACCTGGATGTGGCGGTCCACCCTTTTGAGGCCGCCTGGACCCTTCGCCGAGCCGGTGTAAGAATAGAAGCCTCCTGCAAAGTCCATGACGCCCAGGGATCCGACCATTATCTGCCCTGCCCGCGGCAAAGAAAGTATAAGTGTATAAATTCCTGGCTCATTTTTCTGCGGCTGCATGTCTTGTGCTCGGGATGGCGAATATTTGAGCTTGATGCTTTGTAGAGGAATCGTGGAGGAAATATACGAGTGGCACATTAAAGCAAGACTTTTCTAGTATGAAGTAGTAAATAGCTTAGGGTGAAAATTAAATGAAATTATTATTAGCAGCAACCATAGTGCTGATGCTGTCGGCCATAGCGATTGCTGTGCCGGATAGCCAGCAGCTCGGCCCTTACGCAGTGTCGTTTGATCTGAATGCCAATTATCAACCCCAAATTGCCCAGCCCGTTGAAACGGAGATGGCCAACGCTTATCAGATGCGTTTATTCGTCGACAACTCCACCTTTGCCGTAATCGGTGTAACGGAGTATGCCGAGCCGACCGATGCTACACTGCAGGTTCATAAGAGCCTGATGCCAATGAACATGATTATTAGAGAGGGCCTCAATGCCACTAATGTCGAAGATATGACAATTGATGGAAAGGAAGCCTTTTTAGTTACAAGTGCGCCTTTCGAGGTTAACGTTGGAGCTCCCAGCATGGTCTATCGAGCCATGTATTGGCTGGATAGCCAGGGCTGCGAATGCGGACCCGTATCTGTAGGCACGACCAGTGTCATCATTACCTCCACATTCCCGCAGGACGTAACGGCGGGCTTGCTTTCCAGCCTGCGAGTAGTGAAGGGTGAGGCTATGGCTCCGGCTCAGTCTGCCCCCATGGCTCAGGGCGGCCAGGTTCTGCCTCCTGCTTAGGTAATTGCAGTAATTGGAAAAATGGAGAAAGCAACAGCGAAAAAAGGGCCTGAAAAGGCTTTTCCATCTTTCTTCTATTTTTGAGAAATCTGACCGATCACTTTAGCTTTTGTTCCATTTCCTTTCCTTTTCCGGAAATTGGCGTTGAATTGCATTTCCTTCGCAAGCACAGCCCCTCTTGGGTGAGCAAATCGATCTTCATAAAAAGCTCCCCGAAATTTGGCACGCCCTCACGAGAGGACCGATTTGCAGCGGCGCATCGAGGCTATGGACGGATAGATCGCCCTTAAGAGAAAGCTTAAGACTGATAACTGATGAAAACCTAAATGCTCTTCCGAGGTTTTGGCATGAAAAACGGTCTTCTTCCCGGCTTCGAGTTCTCCGTGGTCAGCCGGCACATAACCTTTCGCAAATGGCGCACCTTCCTCTCCGTAGCAGCGGTCGCGCTGGCCGTGGCCATCTCAATAGTCTTCATCTCCATCCAGAATGGCTTTTCCGATTTCCTCTTCGACATCGTCTTCCGCTTCCTGCCTCATATCACAGTGAGCCCTCCTGAGGGCGAGAATTATCTTCACCTCTACCGGGGCATTGTGGACGTCTGTTGGGCTCTGCCGGGTGTGGTAGGCGTCTCACCCAGCCTTGCGGCCGCGGCTACCCTGAGCTATAAAGACAAATCCGAAAATGTAGCCATGATCGGCATCGATCCAGTGGAGGCGGAGAAGATCACCCAGATCACCCAGAATATGCTGCAGGGAGAGATCACTTCCATCCAGGGCGGCAAGAGGATCGTCATGGGCCAGCCCCTGGCCAAAAAACTCAAGGTAAGGATGGGAGACACCGTTTCCGCGAAATTTCCGGATAGTGTTCCCGTCAACCTGGTTGTCTCGGGCATCTTCAGCTTCGGCTACAAGCAGGTAGATGAGGGCGCAGCCTACGTCTCCCAGGATACTGCCCGGCGCTTTTCAAACGAGGGAGATGTAGTGACGAGCATTGACATCAAATTGGCCGACCCCTTCCAGGCCCAGGCGGCGGCTGCCACCCTCCGATCACATGGTTATAACGCTAAAGACTGGCAAGAGCTTTTCCCGGACATCGTCCGAACTCTGGCCTTCGAAAAAACGCAAAATGCCATAACCATGCTCCTCTTGATGATCATTGCCACCTTCGGCATCGCCAGCATCATGAATATGCTGGTGGCGGAAAAGACACGCGAGATCGGCATGCTCATGGCTCTCGGTGCCAATCCGGCCAGCATCCGCCGGCTTTTCCTGCTGGAGAGCGGGGTCCTGGGCCTTATGGGTGCCATCGCTGGCTGCGCTCTGGGTTTGGTGGTTTGCCTGCAACTGCGGGGCGTGCAGATACAAAACGCTATGGGTGAGATGATGGATTTGCCCATTGCGCTCAATCCCGGTGACTTTGTCCTCTTCACCATCCTGGCCGTCCTCCTGAGCATCGCCGCCGGTTATTATCCGGCCAGAAAGGCATCCTTGCTGGATCCGGTTATTGCCCTGAAGGGATAGCCATGTTCGAGCTGGAAATAGCCAAGAAGCATATCATCTCCGACCCCAAGATGGTCCTTTTCACGGTCCTGGCCGTGGCTCTGGCAATCACCGTTATAGTAGTAATGATGGGCATCAGTGAAGGCTATCGGAGCGATCTGGTCAGCAGCCTGGTGGAGAACAATCCTCATTTGATTGTCAGCCCCAAGGAAAATGAGGATTACATCACCCTTTACCGAAGTCTCTCCACCATAATTAAGCGCTACCCGCAGGTGGATGCCGTCTCTCCACGCGTGCTTGGCAAAGCAGGAGCCAAACACAAGGACAACGTGCGCGGCGTAAGCTTCATAGGGGCCAATCCTCAAGAGGAAGATCTTCTTCAGAGAGTGCAAGAAGATATGGTCTGGGGCAGCTACACCGACTTAATATTCAAAAAAAAGGGCGCGGTATTGGGAACAAAGCTTGCGGAAGAGCTGGAGCTTGTGCCCGGACAGAAATTTACCCTCTCCCGCCAGAATAAGACACTCAATCTGGAGGTTGTCGGCCTCATAAGGACAGGAACGGGCCTGGATGAGACCTTGGTCTACCTTCCTCTTGATACCGCCCAGGAGCTATTGGAGCAGCAAGACGTAGTTTCTGAGATGGGAGTTCGGCTCTCTGATATCAACGTCGCGCAGGCGATCGCGTCTGACTTAAATTCACGCCTGGCTTATAAAGCAGAAAGCTGGCAGGAACTAAACAAGGACATCTTGCAGGTATTGGATACTCAGACAGTGATACTCTACATATTCTATGGTTTGATTTTTATCATAGCCGGATTCGGAGTGGCCAATACCATGATTATGACAGTAACCCGAAGAACCAAAGAGATAGGCATCTTATTAGCTATGGGCGCTACCAGATGGTCCATTGTAAAGATCTTCCTTCTGGAAAGCCTGATCCTCGGCCCGCCTGCAGCACTTCTTGGCTGTGCCCTGGCCTATGGCACGGCAAAGCTGATCGAAGCCTATCCTGTTCCGCTACCCAGCGACATATATCAGGTCTCCAGACTGACGGTGCTCCTCACGCCGGAAACCTTCGCCCTGGCTGTGGGCTTTGCTTTGGCGGTAAATTTCCTGGCTGGATTGTATCCGGCTTATAAGGCATCCCGGCTGGATCCGGTGGAGGCCATCGGCGAATGATGTGGAAGATGTTTGACGCACTGGCCGTGACAATTGCCTTCAGGCACATTATCGCCCGAAGGCGCCAGACTGCACTGTCCATCATGGCCGTAGCCCTGGCTGTGAGCATCTCGGTCATCTTCACCTCTCTTGTCACCGGCCAGCAGCAGATCCTTACCGATCTCGTGGAAGAGAAGCTTCCCCATGTTGTAGTCAAGCCAGAGCCAGGTGAGGACTTCATTCACCTTTATAACAGCCTGCTGAATAGGATCGGGACCCTGCCGGGCGTAAAATCGAGTGCTTTGTCCCTCTCGTCCACAGCCACGCTATCTCGTAAAGACAAGACCAAAAACGCTCTGCTGAAGGGGTCAGACCCCCTGGAAATGGACAAGATCTACAAGATAGGTGCATCAATGGTGCAAGGGGATTTAGGCAGCATTCAGCAGACGGGCAGGGCAGCCATCGGCCGTACCTTAGCCGAGAATCTGGATATCAAACTGGGGGATAAGATTTCCGCCACATTTCCCACGGCCAAAGCAACAGATCTAACCGTCACCGGCATCTTTTTTACCGGCACGCCTCTGGATGAGAAGGTGGCCTTTGTCTCCTTGAAGACGGCCCGCAATTTCCGAGATAAAGGGGATGTGGTAAATGCCGTCGAGATCAGCCTGCAAGACATCGGCCAAGCAGAAGAGCTGGCCGCCCAGATCTCCTCCTGGGGCTACAATGCCAAAAGCTGGCAGGAGAACAATCCCGAGATCATGCGGGCTATAAACATTGGCGGCTTCTGGACGAGATTCTCGGTGCTGCTCTTTATGGTGGTGGCCTTTTTTGGCGTGGCCAGCATCATGAACCTGCTCGTGGTGGAGAAGACAAGAGAGATCGGCATGCTCATGGCAATGGGTGCCAGCAGATCGAATATCCGAGATATCTTTCTGGTGGAGAGCGCCATCCTGGGTCTCATGGGAGCGGCAGCAGGCACCGCTCTCGGCCTGGTGGGTGTACTGCTTCTTGGAAATGTGCCCTTTGAGATCGCAGCCGGGGGCAGCGAGATTACCACACTGCCCCTTATCATAAATCCCTGGGAGATCTTCCTGCTCGTCTTTTGGGCGGTAGCTTTGAGCATAGTGGCGGCCGTCTATCCGGCAAGAAAAGCCTCCCGGCTCGATCCGGTAATAGCCTTGCGAGGCGGTTGAGGGCGGTGGATATGTTCGAATTTGATATTGCCTTGCGACATGTGGCTACCAACCGGAGAGGCACCGCATTCACCATGATCTCTGTCGCCATAGCGGTGGGCATCATTATCATGTCTCTTGGACTTACGGAAGGGGTGAGGGTACAGATCCTGGAGAACACGATAGAGAAAAATCCGCACCTCATAATCAATCCCAAGAAGACAGAGAGCTACATCAATATGTACCGGACGCTCTCAGAGACGATGGCAGATTATCCGGGCGTCTTGGCCGTTTCGCCCCGGCTGGTGGGCCAGGGAGCCGCGCGTTTCCAGGATCGTGTGCAGGGTGTGGAATTTGTGGGCGTGCATCCTTTCGAGGAGAATCAGCTCATGGCCGCGCAAGAGTCCATGATCTCAGGCAACTTCTCCGACCTCATATTCATTAAGAAGGGAGCCATCCTGGGAGTGAAGCTGGCAGAGAGCCTCAAGATCAGGCCGGGCGGCGATTTTTACCTCTATTTTAAGAACAATTCCGTGCGGCTGAAGGTCATCGGTCTGCTGGAAAAGGGAACCGTTAAGGATGAGACACTGGTCTACATCCCATTGAACACGGCCCAAGAGCTTATCGGTCAGGGAGATGTGGTCTCCGAGATCGGGGTGAAGCTGGCGGATTTTATAAATGCTCCTGCATTGGCCCTGGAGATGAATGGAAAAAGCCCTTATAAAACCACCAGCTGGCAGGACTTCAGCAAGGAGATAGCCAGATTCGTGGGCAATCAAAATGTGACAAACATGCTCTTCTATATATTCATACTATTAATATCGGCTTTTGTAATAGCCAATACGACGATCATGGTGGTTAGCAGGCGGAAAAAGGAGATAGGAATCCTCATGGCCATGGGGGCGGAGAGAAGCTCCATACTCAAGATCTTCTTGCTGGAGAACATGCTCATCAGCGTGCCGGCTGGAGCCCTGGGCTGCTTGCTCGGCTTTGGTCTGGCTAAGCTGGTATCACTTCTTCCCCTGGATGTGACAAGCACGGGCAGCAAAGCGGGGGTGCTCATTGTCGCCCGTCCTGAGTACTTTGTCTACGCTATGATCTTTGCCCTGGCCCTCAATCTAATCGCAGGAATTTATCCGGCCTACTCGGCCGCGAAGCTCGATCCAGTGGAGGCGATAGCAAGTGAGTGACGACATAATTGTGCTCAAAGATCTGAGCAAGATCTATGGAAACGGCGTGGAAGTACGGGCCTTAGACGGCGTCAGCGTTAAAATCAAAGCGGGCGAGTTTGTGGCCATTGTGGGCCCCAGCGGCAGCGGAAAAAGTACGCTGCTCAATATGATCGGCCTCCTGGACACGCCTAGCGTTGGCCAGATCTTTCTCAAAGGAATCGATGTCAGCCAGGCCAGCCCGGAAGAGCGGGCAAGGCTTCGCAATCAAGAGCTGGGCTTCGTCTTTCAGTACCATCACCTCATCCCGGAGTTCTCAGCTTTAGAGAACGTCATGATGCCCATGCTCATCGCCAAGAAAGGCCGGGCTGCCGCCAGAGAGAGGGCCCTGGAACTCCTGTCTGCGGTGGGCCTGGCTGATCGGCGGGACAGCCGGCCCAATCAGCTCTCCGGCGGCCAGAACCAGCGAGTAGCCGTGGCCCGGGCCCTGGCCAATGGGCCGTCCATCGTGATAGGCGATGAGCTGACCGGCAACCTGGATACAAAGACATCAGATCTCATCTATAACCTGCTGCGGGAGCTGAACAGAAAGATCAACCAGACCTTTATTTTAGTGACACATGATATGACACTGGCCGAGAAGACGGACCGCATCCTGCGCATTGTGGACGGCAAGCTCGTCTGCGAGATGAGGCGCAAGGACGGCGGTTTCGTCTCTGGCGAGATCTGTGATCTGGGAGAGGATGACGGAAAGATAGTGGGAGCATAGAATTGATAAGCTGCGAAGCCAGGGGCTGGCTCAGCGAGCATTATATAAAAGCCAATAATCACAGATGCATAACGAAGCGATCATTTTTCGTTTCCCTACCTTATTATGTCCGTTACATGTTCATTTCTTTCCTGACTTGGCAGCAATAGATGCCACGTGCTTCCCCTGGAATCTAGCTGCAGCCAGCTCGTTTTCACTTGGCAAACGCTCTCCCTTTTGGCCAGCTATCGTTGTGGCTCCATAAGGTGTTCCTCCAGTTATCTCATCGATGCGCAGCTGGCCTTGGAATGTGTATGGAAGACCGACTACAATCATTCCCAGATGGAGCATAGTCGTATGCATGCTGAGAAGAGCGGCCTCCTGTCCGCCGTGCTGCGAGCCGGAGCTGGTGAAGGCACTGCCTACCTTTCCCACCAGGGCACCATTTCGCCAAAGCTTTCCCAGAGAATTAAGGAAATGTTGCATCTGGGCACACATATTGCCCAAATATGTGGGCGCGCCGAGAATGATTGCGTCAGCTTCGATCAGGCTATCCGGGGTGCAGATTGGGATCTCTTTGAATGATTTCTGGAATTCGGAGGCGCCCCTTTGCTTAATATCCTCCTCCGTCAGTATCTCCGGAATGCGCATCAGAAATACTGTTGCACCATCGTCTTTTGCTCCCTGCATAATAGCTTTCGCCAGGCGATTAGTATGTCCTAGCATTGAGTAGTGTGCTATCAAGACATTCATAAATTACCCTCTCAGATGATGTTATACGACTAATATAGCCATTTTAGGATTTAAGTATTGCCGTCCTTTCAGCCTATCTGTATATAAATCTATATATCTTTAGTTAGCGCAATCATGGGGACTCAGCTTTATTCTAAGGTATCGCAAAATAAGAGAATGTCATTGCATCCGGTATCTAGGTAATATACGAACTAAGAATTTGTTAATTTGGTTAAAAAATATAAATTATGAAGAAAATTCCCGCAATTATGGAATTCCCTATGTGACCGGCTTTCCAGAGGCGTTCGAGCTGATTGAGACCGGAGATATCTTGACCCGTTGATGGCTACCAGGGCATAGTCACCATCGAGAAAAGATATCTTCAAAAAAATTAGGTGCTGGTCTCCGGCCACTTCAGGACATCAGCACTGTATCGATGGCGTGTATCACAGACTCCGGTCAACCTCTGCCTGGTGCTTTCATGGCACTGGCATTTACCACCCCGCTTCAAGGTGTTTTCAGGGGGCGGTGATGGAGTCCGCCTCACTCGGACCCTGACATCCTAATAATATCTCCCCACATCAATATTCGTTTTTTCCTATATTATGTATCTGCAGCCATGTCATTGATTACCCGCAATGCAATCTCGTTTCTGCGAGAGAATGGTGGAGTCCAGGGATCGTTATACTGCATCAATAGCGGCTCTCCCTCTGTCGAGATCCCGCGAACTTCCAGCGTCTTGCTCAATAGCTCGATATATTTTTCATAATTCCCCTCGGTCATGTAGCCGGAGAATCTTATCGTGGCCAGCTTTCTTGGTTCAATCAACTGGATCTTGACTCTGCTTGATGAAGGCTTGGGAATGCTCTGGATATCGAACCGCTCCGGCATTATAAACGCCATAAATTGACCCTTTTCAGTATTCATTGTCACAACAGGCGCAGTCATCTCGATCTTTTCACCCTTATTGGAGTTTGTTTTGGCCGGTTGCGGTGCTGGCGTGACCACCGGTGCCGTCATCTCGATCTTTTCACCTCTTTCGTTTTCTCCGGAGATGTATCTGAACAATGGGCTAAAGGCATCGTTCTGATTCTCTGCGATTGTGGTGGCCCAGATCTCCTCGGGATAGGCCCTTATTTCTACTCCATTCTCTAAGGTCTCCAGGACCTGGTAACTAGCTTCAGATACCGACATGGAAATAAACACCCCATAAAGGGTCCATATGAATAACAGCACAATAAGGATGAGCCCAGCCTGAATCGGCCATGATAATTTCATGAAAATACCTCTGATCCCTAGACGCAACAATGAAATACAATCAGTTCTTAAAATTTATAGCTTTCGAGCTGACTACAAGAGATTTGATTTTGAGTCGAAAGGTAATCATTACCTTGATTGCTCCCCTGCTTGGAGGTCTTAGGCTTTGGACATTTTGCCCCATTTTTTCCCGATTGTGGCCATCTATCGGATTGAACTCCCTGATCCGAATGATGAATAAGACCTTCAATGGATTCAGCGGTTAAATTCGTCAATGCCTTTGCCAGAGCGTTCATGGCCAGATCGCTTCTTATGCTCCGGCTCAGCTCCCTACCTATGCACTTTCTGCTAAAAATATCCAGGACAATCGCGAGAAAGATATGCTCATGCTGAAGCTGGACATAAGTGATATCAGAAGCCCATGCCTTGTTCAGCCCTGTGATTTCCCTATCTTTTAGAAGGTTTGGATAGATAGGTAAACCATTAGTGGAATCGGTTGTTTCCGGCTTAAATTTCTTCTTATGGCAAAGCAGTTTCTCCTGGCGCATGAGCTTCAGCACGCGCTTGTGGTTAACCACATAGCTGCGATTCTAAAGTTCTGCTGTGATCCTTCTGTACCCGTAATACGGAAACTCCAAAGCTATCTTTTGAATCTGGTTAATCAGATCCGAAGATTCGCCATTCTCGGCAGGGATCTTTTCGGACCGCATCAGCCATTCATAGTAGCCGCTGCGACTTACATCGAGCGCCAAGCAGGAGAGAGATATTGGTAACAGAAGACCATCTGATTGACCTTTCTGGATGATCATATTTCGTCCCTCAACATCGGCCTTAGTCTCTCTTTCGGACCTCATTCTGGGTCATAGCGAAGGCTTTTTTTAAAAGTTCAATTTCGGCGTGAGCCTGGCCCAGAAGCCTTTCCAATTCTGCAATCTTCGCCTCATCTTTGTACTTGGTTATGTTACCCTTGAATGCTTTTTCGGGATTTTCGGCCAATTCTGCCTTCCATCGGCAAGGAAGACTCGGATGGATGCCATATTCGCGGGCTATCTGAGCAAGTGGCTTGCCTGCCTCAAGTTCTGTTAATACTGATATCTTGAAGTCTCGGTCGTAACGCCGCCTTATCTTCTTCATGCAGTTTCCTCCATGAGTTGGCATTGCTTAACTTTTTGTCCACTCTGGTGGGTTCACTCAATTTTTGAGCCGTTTCCGGAGGATCTAATAGAGCTTTGCGCACACTCGCAGTGTAAATGGGCGAGAGAAGAACTTTTTATAGGATGAGATAATGTATAAGCTAAGAATTGGCATTGCTACTGCAATTGGATTGCTGCACAGTTTGCGACCCTGCAGATCAACTTGAAGGAAATATCATTCGAAAAGTGAATTCCAAATAATTCTATTTATATGTCGAAAATGGACGAAGTGGCGCTGGTATTTCCCCATCAGCTTTTCGATCTTCATCCTGCATTTTCCGAGGATAGAAGCATCTTCCTGATCGAGGAACCGATCTTCTTTCAAGGCATAACCGGTCGGATGAAATTTCACAAAAAGAAGCTGATGTTTCATCGGTCGACTATGCAGGCATATAGAGATCGGTTGCTGACAAAAGGATACATCGTGAATTATCTAATGTACCAGCAAGACCTTTTCGAAGCTTTGAAGCATGAAGATGTCTTGAAGATCTATATCGCCGATACCGTCGACCATATTTTAGGGAACAAGATTTCAAAGATCGCCAAGATGCTAAAGGCGGAACTGAATGTCCTGGAGTCTCCTGGATTTCTGACCCCTATTGACTGGATAGAAGAGTTCTTCCAAGGAGCTAATCATCTTTCCCAAACTAAATTCTACGTCGCTCAACGCAAAAGGCTCAAAATTTTGCTGGACAAAGAGGGACATCCCATTGGCGGAAAGTGGAGCTTCGACGCAGAGAATCGCAAGAAACTCCCTCATGACGTTCCCATACAAGATCTGCCTAAATTCGAACAAAGCAAATACATTCAAGAAGCTAAGAACTACGTAGAAAGCAACTTTTCCGACCATCCTGGATCTACGCAGAATTTTCAATATCCGATTACCCATGAACAGGCAGATTTTTGGTTTCATCAATTTTTGAAGACAAGGCTGAATCAGTTTGGCGACTACCAGGACGCTATCTCTCAGAAAGACTCTTTTCTTTTCCATTCTCAGCTCTCGCCACTGCTAAACATCGGCTTGCTCAGTCCCGAGCGAGTAGTTGACTACACTCTGAGATATTCACTTGATCATGAAATTCCTTTGAACTCTCTAGAAGGATTTCTCCGACAGATAATCGGCTGGAGAGAATTCATGCGTGCTGTTTACGTTTTAAAAGGAAAACAAGAGCAAGAAGAAAACTTCTGGGGTCATATCAGACAGTTGCCTACGTCGTTTTATAGCGCATCGACGGCTATTGAGCCGATTGACAGATCAATTCGACGTCTACTGAGCACATCCTATCTAAACCATATAGAACGACTGATGATTCTTGGGAATTTCATGCTGCTTTGCGAGATTAATCCCTATGAGGTCTATAGATGGTTTATGGAGATGTTCATAGACGCTTATGATTGGGTCATGGTGCCCAACGTTTACGGCATGAGTCAATATGCCGACGGTGGCAAGATCACTACCAAGCCCTATATCAGCTCCTCCAGCTACATCTTGAGGATGAGCGATTATGAAAAGGGAGATTGGTGCAAGATCTGGGATGGCCTTTACTGGAGGTTTCTTTACAAGCACATCGACCATCTGAGCAAGAATCCGCGCATGGGGCTAGCCATTCGAAATCTCGATCGGATGGACAAGAACAAGCTAGAAGATCATCTGGCCATTGCTGAGAAATTCCTGCAAGGCCTGCAATAATTAAGGAGAAAAAAATCACCGAAACTGCCGTGGGCTCTAAGACATGGCCTGCATATGATAGATGAAAATCGAAATGCTTCGGCATTGTAAATTCCGATTTAGTAGCGAGCTAGAAAAGTGGCATTTCTTGTGCAGTTGTTTCTTTATCTGTGACTCTCGTTGGATCCACCCGTGGTTTTCTTGCAGGCACATGCGGAAACACAAAGTCTCGCAAAGTATAAAAGAAAAAAGCCCCAAGAGACTATCACGATGCTGTTTCTAACCGTGAGATCGGAGATAGTTTCTCATTTGAGCTACATAATCGGCTCGAAGGGAGAGGCGTTTGTCGTCGACCCCCGGAGAGACTGCGATGTCTACAGCGGGATCGCACAGGACCATGGGATCAGGATCCGGCACATCTTCGAGACTCACCGGAACGAGGACTATGTCGTCGGATCCCGTGAACTCTCCCGGATCACCGGTGCCAGAATACACCATGGTCCGGGGCTCCCCTGGACGTACGGGGAGACGCTCCACGACGGCGAGGAGTTCCGGGTCGGGGCATTGAAGATCGTCGCCCTGCACACCCCCGGGCATTCCCCGGACAGCACATGCTATGTCCTCTACGACAGGGAGAGCGGGGACCGTCCCGTGATGGTCTTTACCGGAGACACGCTCTTTATCGGTGACGTCGGCAGGACGGATTTCCTCGGCCCCGACAAAACAGCGATGATGGCCGGGAAACTCTTCGACAGCCTTCATGGAAAACTGCTCACCCTTGGTGACGGTGTTGTTGTCCTGCCCGCGCATGGTTATGGCTCGGTCTGCGGCGGCACGATAGGTGAACGTGAGATCAGCACCATCGGTGCCGAGAGGGCAATGAACCCTATGCTGAAGCTAACATTTGACGAGTTCGTTACGCGAAAGGTCGGTGAGAAACACGAGACTCCGCCCTATTTCAGTGTTATGGAACGATACAACCTCGAGGGCCCGCCAATTCCGTCACACCTGCCTGCGCCCCCCGCACTCAAACCCGACGCGTTCAGGGCGGCAACTGCAGGAGGCATACCCATCATAGACACACGGGCCCCACCCGCATTTGGAGGGGCTCATATCGAAGGCGCCTACAGCCTTCCGCCATCGAGACTGTCAAACGCCGGCTGGGTCGCTCCCGTTGAAAAAGAGGTACTCATCGTCGTCGATGATCCCAGGGCTCTTGACTTCGCTGTAAGGAACCTCTACCGGATGGGATACACCTCCTTTTGCGGCTACCTCGAAGGCGGCATCGAGGCGTGGTATAAAGGGGGAAATCCGCTCTCCCGGGTGGATCTGCTGACGTGCCAGCAGCTCAATACGCTCATCAGGTCGGGGGAACCGCCGGTGATCGTGGACGTTCGCAGGTACAGCGAATGGGACGAAGGGCATATTGAGGGAGCGACCCACATCTATCTTGGCAGGCTCCCGGAGAAGCTGGGCGAGATCCCTGAGGGAAAAAACGTGGTGTTCCAGTGCAAGACAGGGACACGCTCCAGCTTCGCTGCAAGTATCCTCCTGAAGACGGGCAGGAAGAGAGTGTATAACCTCCTCGGGGGCATCGACTCCTGGAAGAACCTCGGCTACCCGCTGGTGAAAGATTAAACCCAAAGTTTATTTATTCCCGGTAGCAATCTAAACACATGTTTCCCCTCGGTATAGAACCCTACCTTATCGGTGGGATCATCATCGGCCTTGGCGTCAGTATCATCTACATCCTGACCGGGCTTCACGCGACTCAGAGCAGCTTTTTCACAACGACGCTCTCATGGTTCTCAAAGCTGCCGCACTTCCAGGATAAGAGGAACATCGGGGAGCGCGACTGGCGACTTGCGCTGTGCCTCGGCCTGATCTCTGGCGCCTTACTCTACACATTCACCCTGTCACCTTCTGGTATGTTTGTAACCGGTGTCAATCCCTGGAGGCTGGCACTGGGCGGGCTGCTCGTTGGTTTCGGCACACGGCTCTCTAACGGTTGCACGTCAGGCCATGGAATAAGCGGCCTTGCGTCCCTCTCAACCACATCCCTCTATGCTGTCATTACCTTCCTGGGGTTCGGCATCATAACAGCCCACCTCCTCGAATTCATGGGGGTTATGTAATGAACGCCAGGAACATCGCGGTCTACGGGGGAGGTATCCTCTTTGGTTTTGGCCTCGCCTATAGTGGTATGACCCGGCCGGAGATTGTCCTCAGTTTCCTCAGACTGGATGATCTCGGCCTCATTTTCGTCATGGGTGGCGCAGCGGTGGTCACCTTTGTCGCTATAAACATCGTGCCGAAATTCATGAAAGCCCCTGCACTCGGGGGAACCTTCAGGCCCCGGGTCAGTGTATTGACAAGAAACACGCTGATCGGCGCAGCAATATTCGGAACAGGGTGGGGAATTTCAGGCCAGTGTCCCGGCTCAGCAGTTGCAAGCCTCGGCACAGGAAACTGGCCCATTATTGTTGGCCTTACATTCATGTTCCTCGGTGCTTACCTCAGGGGCAGATTCATCCGAGACGGGAATTAAGAGTTCCGACGAACACACTTAAAAATCGGAATAAATAAGCCATGGGTGTAAATCGATGGTCTTCGATCCCATGTTGCTGATACTTGCGTTTCTGACCGCTGTCATCGATATAATCTTTGGTATGGGCTTCGGGTTGACGATGACGCCCATCCTGCTCTTTTTAAACTACACGCCAAAGGAGATCGTGCCGTCGCTCCTTCTCAGCAGCCTCATCGGCAATATCCTGAGCAGCTTCTTCAACCACCGCCTGAAAAACGCGGATTTTACACCCGGCGGCCATCTCTTTAAGATTGTGATCCTTATCGGAGCGGTAGGTATTGCAGGCAGCATCTCAGGAGCCACCTTAAACACGGAGATCTCAAACTTTTACCTCGGGCTCTACATAGGCACCCTGATAACGGGCACGTGGCTCTTTCTCCTCCTGAACAAATCCCTGGTCATTGACTTCAGCTGGGCAAAGATTGCGATTCTCAGCCTCTTTGGCAGTTTCAATAAAGGGATAAGTGGCAGCGGCTTTGGCCCGATAATCACAACCGGCCTGTTATACATGAAGATCAGCGAGAAGGAGGCTGTTTCTGTCCAGAGCTTCTCTGAACTTTTCATCAGTCTCGTTGGCTTCGTCACATTCCTCGTCTATGGATCTGCCGTGAACTGGGATCTGACCCTCTCTCTTTCTGTTGGCGTAGCAGCTTCAGCGCCTATCGCTGCGTTCATTATGCCGGTTTTTCCACCGGATACTTCGGTGTATGATGCGCTGAAGGATATGAAGGAGCGAGGGGTGTCCCTGGCACTGGTAGGGGATGTCAAGAGTAAAACCGGCCTCCTGATCATGGATGAGGTCATCCGAAGGATGCTCTAGGAGGTCCGACGACGCTGATTGATTCTGTGCAAGGCCTCTGGAATGCCTATGACCTGACGCTCCGCACCATGGAGCAGCTTACGATGTTTTCAATCGCTCTCGCAGTAACCCTCACAGTCGGAATCGCCCTGGGAGTAGAATTCTTTTCCAGTTTCCAGGCCAGAGCGGCAGGTTTTGCCGTCTTGAATATCGTGGAGATGATTCCGGACATTGCTCTTCTCATCCTCCTGATTCCGCTGATAGGCATCGGCTTCCCGCCCACAATCACAGCTGCGGTACTCTATTCACTGCTTCCTGTAGCCCGGAACACCACTGCTGGCCTGTCGGGGGTTAGCAGCGACCTTATCGAAACCGCCCGGGCCATCGGCCTGACCGGCAGTGAGACCCTCTTCTGGGTGCGTTTTCCTCTCGCCCTTCCCCTCATTGCCGCGGGGGTCAGGATTGCGGTCATCTTCTGCATGGGGGTCGTGACCCTTGGCGGGATCATCGGAGCAGGAGGCCTTGGTGCCCCTCTCCAGGCCGGGATCACCACCAACAATGACCTGCTCATCATGGTAACCGGGGGGTGGGTAGCCATTCTTGCCGTGGCCATGGATGGCCTGGCCGCGGGCATCACCCGGCTACTTTTGAAGCGGTATGGTGGTGGGGCATGACAGCCCTTTCAGATGCGGTAGTAGTTCATGTCTTCCTGGCCTATTGCGGGTTTGGGATGGCGGTCTTGGCAGGCATCCCTCTGGCGGTGCTCTCCCTCCGGTCGCGTTATGCAGCGATCCTGGTCTCATCCATCACCGGGATTAGGTCAGGCTATTCCGATCTTCGCTCTGGTGGCCTTCATGGTACCTCTGGTGGGGATAGGATTTATCCCGTCAATTATCGTAGTCTTTATCAGCACCCTGCTGCCCATTGTCCGCAGTACCTTTGCAGGCATTGCTTCTGTGGATCAGGGCCTGATTGACGCGGCAAATGGCATCGGCCTCACCTGGAAAGAGACCCTGATTAAGGTGAGAATCCCGCTCTCCTGGCATGCCATATTCTCAGGATTGAAGTTCTCCTCGATAATCGCAAATGGGGTGGCGGTGATAACCGTGTTCATTGGAAGCGGCGGTCTGGGGACCATCATCTTAAGGGGCCTGGCCCGATTCTATATCCCTGAGATCCTGACCGGCATCATTCCGGCCATTGCCATTGCCTTGATCGCTGATTATCTTCTATCGCGGTTGGAGGAACGGGTAACCCCGCTACCCCTGCGGGATGGTAAGCCATTTGGCCGGTATCCTGATGCGATAAAATTGCCGCGGCTTCCCTGAATCAAGGCTATGATAACCCGGCCCCCATGTCAAGCCAAAATGCTAGGTCTAGATGGATCTGCACCGGATCAATAGCTGCAACAATGAACGGGGCCAGGAGATCAGCCCGCATGTCTTTGAGTCCGGCAAACCCTTGTCTATTTCCCTACACCAGATACAATCGATTTTGATTGATCCTCTTCGAGCATACCGGCTAGGGCCTGAATCTCAACTCTAATACTATTTGACAACGCAAGTGATTTGCCGTAAAATAGTAGTAATATAATAAAAATATATGATCTTCGTTTGGCTTATAAATAATTAAGTCATTTCATTTCTTTGAGCATTATTTCACGCTGCCCAAAAAAGTAATATATTCAAAACGAAAGCATAAGATAAGATATCTAAGGAGACTTTATTTATGAGCTACTTAGACCAATTCCAAAAGGCAATTCTCACTGTCCTTATAGCTTTGATGAGCCTTGTAGTCCTGCTGGCTACTCTGGAATTAATCTATGTCCTGGCCATAGATATATTATCTCCGCCTATACTACTCCTTGAGATAAATGAAATATTGAGTATCTTTGGATATTTTCTTTTGATTTTGATAGGCGTCGAGCTATTAGAAACATTTAGGATTTACCTTCAAGAACATGCAATTAACGTTCAAGTGGTCTTTCTAGTCGCAATAATTGCGATTGCACGGAAGGTTATTATTCTAGAGTTTGATAAGACTCAGGATCTCACTCTAATTGGAATGGGATTTATCATAATCTCACTTGCAAGCGCATATTATTTGGTCAAAAAAAGCCAGGATGATGTAAGCTGCAAGAAACTGTAATTATGGTCTGGGAGACTCCTGGTAAATTCAATGCTTTTATTCAAGTAACAAAAGCTACTAGTGTTGCGTCAACTATCCCGTGTCGTATAAAGGCGATACAGTTTAACTCTCGCATCATGTGTGGTGAATTGCCAATTTATCTTTGCATTTTTATTTCTTGCCCATAAAAAGCTTTTCTCCTGCCCATTCACACTGCGAGTCCGCACAGAGCTCAACCAGCTCCTCTGGGAATGGCTCGAAGATGGTCTGATTCTTAATGTAATCCTGGCCGAAACGAACTGCCCAGCTTTGCAGCATTGCCAGAAGGGCGCTGGAGGGGATCTTCTTATCTTTGTACCTATTGATGCTGCTGAGGAAATGGTCTTTTTCCTCCCCCGTGAGCTGGTCTTGGAAACATCCCAGGGAATGCATGAGCACATTGGCCTTGGACGCAGTCCTGGGCGGACTCTTTAAAGCCTTCGCTAGATGCTCCTTATAAAGGCCGGCCTGTCTTGCGAAATCCATGTCCTCATGATTCGCGACGATATCGGATAGAATCCTGCATTCCTTGTGGCTATGGGCCGCAAGCAAGAATTTATTGATCTCGTGGAATCTAACTAGAGCAGAGACATCACCGGATCTTCTCACTTCTCGAAAGCTGGCCAGGGCATAGATCTTGGTCAAGAAGTGCTCTCTGATATTGAAATTTCTCAGCCTGCCTTCATCTTCTATAGCCAGATCCGAAAAGGACTTGACCACAGCTCCTCCGAAGAAACCTGATGTTTTTGAAATTGCCCCTGACTTGGATGTACCGGAATATACCTTAATATCCTTCATGCCGCAAGAGGGTGAGCGGAACTTGAGAATGAATCCATCCACCTCCGGCAAGGAGTTCAAGTACTGGTTTGAGAAGTCCCTCATTTTATCTGTTACATCCAGGTTTGTCGCCGGCTGCATGAGCTTTGTCTCATCCCCCACAGATACTATTCTCACCGTATCCCTGGGAACCCCCAGGCCAATCTCCATCTCTGCGCACACGGGAATAAAATCAACATAAGGCATTAAAGCTTTGACGAAGTCGCTGGGAATCATGCTGCCGTCGTACCGGCAATGGTCATGCTCGATGCATTTGCTTATCACTATCTTGGGCCGAAAAAACTCCCTCATGAATGGAGATTAAAGTGACGTTCTGTTATTATTACTTGTTGCTGAGCATTGCTGAGTTGATGCCATCTTCCCCCCTGGCAAAGGCCTCGTACATGGGAGTAGAGACTGTTATTGGTCCAGCAGCATAAAATCCCTGCTTGATTTTTTGTTCCAGAGACAGCAGGGCTAATTGAGACGGCTGACATATTAGCCGTGCATGGTGGCTTGAACTAAGTTGCCATCGGAAAAAGAGTTTTAAAAAAAAGGGCGCAGGTGCAGTATATTCGGCTACATCAAGGCATCAGAACTGTATCAATAGCGTGTATGACGCCGTTTGTACATTCGATGTCTGCCTGCACCACCTTGGCATCATTTACCATGACTCCGCCATCGGCAAGAGTGATAGTGACATTCTCTCCCTGCACTGTCTTGACTGCCATATTATTTGTTAGATCAGTGGACATAACCTTGCCAGCAACCACATGGTAGGTTAGGACGGCGGTCAGTTGCGTCTTGTTTGCCAGCAGTGCATCAAGCTGGTCCTTTGGTATCTTGGCAAAGGCATCGTCTGTGGGAGCGAAGACCGTAAAGGGACCTGCACTCTTAAGGGTGTCCACCAAGCCAGCCGCTTGAACGGCGGTAATTAGCGTCTTGAAATTTCCTGCAGCTACTGCCGTATCCACGATGTCTTTTTCGGAAGTAAGCACTGTGTCAATAGCGTGTATGACGCCGTTTGTACAAACGATATCTGCCTGCACCACCTTTGCGTCATTTACCATGACACCGCCATCGTCAAGAGTGATAGTGACATTCTCTCCCTGCACTGTCTTGACAGCCATATCATTTGTTAGATCAGTGGACATCACCTTGCCAGCAACCACATGATAAGTAAGGACGGCGGTCAGTTGCGTCTTGTTTGCCAGCAAGGCTTCAAGCTGGTCCTTTGGTATCTTGGCAAAGGCATCGTCTGTGGGAGCGAAGACCGTAAAGGGACCTGCACTCTTAAGGGTGTCCACCAAGCCAGCCGCTTGGACGGCGGTAACCAGCGTCTTGAAATTTCCTGCAGCTACTGCCGTATCCACGATGTCTTTTTCGGATGTCGCCATCTTTGAAGCGGCCATAGGGGTCGAACCACACGATCCAATCATACAAATCCCAGCCAACAACGTGGCCGAAATCAGCAATGCATACAGAGTTGCTTTTTTCATCATATCGGATTCCTCCTTCTACTAATCTGATTTATCTATCCATTGCTGCAATGGCAGCCACATATATGGCGGACAAGCCTACCAAAATGTAAACTGCCCGAGACAACATCGACATATGCCCAAGCAAGGTGGCCACTAAATCAAAATTAAAGGCCCCAACCAAACCCCAATTGAGCCCGCCTACTATTACCAGTACCAGAGCTACCCAGTAGATTATATTCTTCTCCAATTGAATCCCTCTCTGACCTATTTTGGCATCAAGACTGTGTCTATCATGTGACAGACTCCATTAGAGACTTCTATATCCGCCTGGATTACCTTGGCACCGTCCACCTTCACACCATCAGAGGTATCGATGGTTAAGCTTCCTCCTTGCAGGGTCTTGGCGGATTTCATCTTCATGACATCTTTGGCCATGACCTTGCCGGAGACTACGTGATAGGTAAGAACAGCGGTCAGCTTTGCCTTATCTTTAATCAGTCCATCTAATGTTGCTTTGGGTATCTTGGCAAAAGCAGCGTCATTAGGAGCAAAAACCGTAAAAGGTCCTTCCCCGCTCAACGTCTCAACAAGGCCAGCGGCCTTAACTGCCGCTACCAGAGTATTAAATTGTCCCGCTTCGATAGCTGTCTCTAAAATGTTTTTCATACAAATAACTCCTTTCTTTTTTAAGTTATATTTACCTTATAAGCATATAAATCTATGGAGCTTTTGATACTGTTTATTTTCATACAGCCCATATCCCGCACATGCAACATCTAAACGCAGCATTTTTTCAAGCAAGCGATCTCCTCCAAAATCAAGTAGTGCGATTGCTTAGCTTTAGCTCCAAATTATATTCTAAAATATTTATAGAAACAGTTCCTCTGGATTCAAGACTCCAACAAGGAGACTCTACTTTTCAGCACATTGTCAGAATGTTATACATTCACATTTAAGAATCGATAACAAAAAAATATTCCTGCCATTTGAAGCTTTGGTGCGAAGTGTGGGTTAAAATATTAATGCAAAAAATTATATCTGTTGATATTCATTGAGATGAATCATGAAAAATAGTGAGCACGAAAAAAAATTTAACGGCAGGCTAACTGGAAAACTCTAATCGCGTCTGCGATATGCAACAAATGCAACAGACAATAGGCCAGCTATTGCGATGATGCCTTCGAAGCCCGGCGTGCTCTTCTGAGTCGTTGCTTCGGCCTGCTTAGCAGTTTCTTCAGCTTTCTTAGTTGTCTCCTCTGCTTTCCCGGCAACTGCTGCGGCGGTTCCAATGGCTACTGCGGCCTTGGCCGCAACAGGGGGCAAGATTACAGCATCTATGACATGGACCACCCCATTGCTGGCCTTGATGTCGGCTTTAATGACTTTGGCGTTATTCACCATGACGCCAGCTGGGTCGATGGTTATCTTGACATCGCTTCCTTCCACAGTCTTTACTGACATACCATTCTTCAAGTCAGAGGACATCGCCTCTCCAGGAACCACATGGTATGTTAGAACCGCAGTCAGCAAGGTTTTATTGGCCATCAGGGCATCCAGAACAGCCTTGGGCACCTTGGCAAAGGCCTCATCCGTGGGGGCAAAGACTGTGAACGGTCCGGGGCTGCTCAATGTATCAACAAGTCCTGCTGCTTTTACAGCTTCAACCAAGGTATTGAAGTTTCCTGCAGCCACTGCCGTCTCAACGATATTCTTCTGCGATTCGGTTTCCGCGGTCTTTGACGCATAATCTGATGCTCCTGCCAACGAAGCTAACAGGAATAGTGCGGCTAGAATAGTTATGATTTTCATCTTCATGTTCTCACTCACAGGATTCATTACTATGATTGTAAGCATTATTAACTATTAAATCTATTCATTCATAGATCGAAGTATGACTATCTGTCCCGTGAAGTGCGCATCGTTTTTCATGCTGGCACACGCCCTTTCCTGGCTCGCCTGGCTCCGGTCGGCGCTTAGGCTAGAAAATGCGCTCGGCCAGTTGGCCCTCTTTGCCGCTGGATTTGCGCCGGCTGTGGCCACCTCCATCATCACATGAGCTCGGGCGAATCGCTGAGAGAGGCCCATGAAAGTTCTAACGCGTTGGTCCTGGGAAGAAATGAGGAACCGGGATGGCGCGGTTTTGATCTGCCAAGGCTGAAGGAACAATTCAAACAACTCTCGTAAATATCGTCGCCCTCATCTTCGTGTATAAATTGGTCTACAATGGCACGGAAAGCATGCTGCTCTAGATCCTTCTTCATGCCAGCTATAATACAGCAAACGGCCTTCATGTCCCTCTTAAGGGGTGAGGACTTCAGGTGATGGTTTAATTGTCAGCCAATTGCTACAACGTCAGAGCTATATAGTTTTAGCTATATTCTTTGTTATTTAAGGGAGAACCTTCAATGGAGATGGACGATATCATTCGCACCCTAAATGAGGATTTTATGCGCGAGTTAGAGGCTACACTAATTTACGCACGGAACTCATTCATCATGACGGACTGCGCATCCAGTAGAGTTACAGAGGCTATCGCTGTGGATGAGATGAGGCATATGTGGTGGCTGGCAGATCTGATAACCAAGAGAGGAGGAAAGCCAGCAATGGAGCACAAAGAGCTCGACTTCGGCGGAGATGATCTTAAGCGAATGCTCGAAAAACAGATATCTTTAGAGACTGAGGGCATAGAAAAATACAAAAAACAGATTGAAACAACAAAAGATCCGGAGGTTATAGGTGTATTGAAACATATCCTTGATGAAGAAAAGCGACATAGAAAGGAGTTTAGTATTAGGCTAAAGGAAATCTGAAAGAGCTATTTCATTCCTAATGGCCAGATTTCTGCTCTTCCCACTGTTTGTGTTTTCAAACTGTCATTCAGATCCAAAAGGTCCTGAAGCATTAGGAGGATACCTGACATGAAACGAGGTCCTATTCCCACAATATTCGTTATAGTGCTTCTTGTCTTGCTTGTTCCAGCATTAGCCCATCAGCCTTTCTTTGAAGATGAGGAATTTACTTCCGATAAGCCAGCACGAATTAGAGATGCCACCATTTCGACAGCTATGTATGCCACGCTTGAAACGCCGAATAATGTTGATTACTATATATTTAATGGAAGCAAAGGCCAATCCATCTTGCTGAGCATCACTATACCTCAAATCAAAGGACAAGAAGACTTCACTCCTACTATGGCATTGATGGGTCCTGGGTTGCCCCCAGGAGATTTGCCAAAACAGGTCATCAAACCACAAGACACCGGTGTCCTGATACTGCCATCACCAATGAATGCAACCGCATTCTTCGAGCCCTTCAGCCGCACATCGTACTGGACACGCCAAGAACAATATGTAAGACTGCCTGCCAATGGCAGCTATTCCGTAGCTATTTGGGATGATAATGGACAAGTGGGCCGGTATGTCTTCGTGATCGGTGATCGAGAAATCCCCGGCGGTGACCTGGCTTTTCCCTTGAAGATGAGGAATTATTGGACCCCGGTCAATCAATCGATTGCGTATAACTATCAAGGGAATGACCGAGCTAACCAAACAAGTGGGCAGCAAGCGGGGAGAGAAACCATGACTCAGCCCGGTCTCGGAATAGTCATGTCATTGATGAGCATAGCTATAATGGCATTTTTCTTCTTGAAAAGATAGGATTAGGATAGAGATGTCCACTTCTCAAATGGTCAATATGGAGTCATAAAAGTATTTCGCACCTGAGGTCTGACCAACCTGATTCATGCCAATCGATATTTCCTGCGGATAGGCTAGCTTGCGTTCGTATCGAACCCACTTGCTTCGCTTCTTTTTCTTCGCATCTTTATGAGCCAAATCTGCTGCCTTGAGATACATGTGAATACGGTTGTGGGTGATGCGGATCTTAAACACCTTTCTTACAGCGACCTCCAGCATCCGAGCTCCAAATCGATAGAGCTGGTACGCCTCGCCAATAACCTCTGCCTCTCGCTCATCAAAAGGCTTCCTGGGCCGCCCCATGTTCTCGCCAATTGCAGGTTCTTGCTTGCTCTCGGCATAGCTTTTCCAGATTTGTTGCACTCGCCTAACGATATTTTCGGGACTCTACACTTCGTCCCGACAGGTAAAATTGATAAGCTACCAAGCTATGTCAATAGCAGAGGAATTATATGAGTAAACAATTTATCCAATTTGCAAGCGTTCTGTTCATGTTGGCTGCCCTCCTCGCCGTCTCTGCTCAGGAGAACACGACTGCCTTGAATAATGCCACCATGAACAACACAACGTTGCTGAATAACACGACATTGAATGCTTCAGTGATTGAAGTTCCAATTCTGCCGATCGAGACTGCTAATGAGACGGCTCTTAATGAGATCGTTTCCGCGGAAAACGTGTCCGCCCCGGCGGCAAGTGAGATCATCCCCGCCCAAAATGAGACCGCACCGGTACAAAATGAGACCGCCCCCACCCAAATCGAGGTAATTGCCGCTCAAAACGAGACCGCTCCTGCTCAAGATACCACGCAGTCTGAGAATATCACTGCCGTAGCAGAGCCGGTTAGTACCATCAGCCCAATTCCTTTGGCCCTGCAGCCCGGGGCAATGCAGATAGGATCGCCCCAAAGGACAACCTTTACCATTGGCGGCATCGGAAGGACTCCTTCGCTCTTCCCAATCGACAGCAAAGCCCTGGCCCAAGATGCCTACAAGGTCGGCCTGCCTGCCGAAACAATAATGGACCTGAGCGCTTTGCCATTTTTCGTCAACAAAATCTGAATCTCTGCATCCGTATTGCGAGCGGATTCCTGGGTGTCCCCAGGATTTTTTTTTTTGTGAAATGGTTAATTTGATATGCTCCTAAGCTATCTTCCCCGACTGAGGACAAACATGAATAAGCAGTTCATATATTTAACAAGCATCTTGGTTCTGGCAATGGCGGCATCAATTGCCGCAACTGCTCAGGAGAGCAATGCTATCGCGAATAATACTGCCCTGAAAAACACCACTTTGAACAATACCATTTTAGAAAATGCGGTGGTAGCCATAGCGAATCCGACAGGGCAAAAATCCACTCCAGTAAATGGTTCTGCAGAAGCAGCACTGAATATTGGTGCAGAAAGTCACACCACTCAGAATCTAAGCACTGTAAATGGCAGACCGATTGTAGTCGCTGACATTAGCAAGATGGGCGGTGTTGCACCCCTGGTTGCAGCAGGTGCTTCCTCCGCTCAATCCGCCAGTGAAGTCGCGGGTTCATTTAAGATTGGAACTGGTGTAGGTGGCTTGGATCCATTTAACCCAAAGCATGTGGAGATTGAGACCCTGAAGCTGGGCATTCCCATCAAAGCCATGCGAGATACGGGAAAAATATACTTCGTCTGTGACATAGTTTAATATAAACTATTTTATAAAAATCGGGGCAGAGTGGAGCTAAATGCTCCTCTCTGCACTATTCGATGGTCTCTGCCGTGGCGATCATTATCCAGTGCGGTTACTCCAGCTCTGACCCTGCTTGAAGAAAGTTAGTAGCTGCCGGCACAGGCCGTTCATCTCACTCGCTTGATGGAGGATCACTTCTCGGGCGCTGAATCCTAGGCTAAAACAGAGCACTGCAAAAAATCATAGCGGCCAGAAACCGGCCATCAGCAAAATTTTAGTGGCCTTGATGCGAAGCGATATGTTCAACTATTTATGGGCCGGTATTATATCAGCAAGAGCTGGGGGCCTGTTGCCCGAAGTCCCCCAGCCGGGATAGGAAAAAGCCCATCCCTCTTCTACGGAAACGGGCCTCACCCCCCAAATCCTCAGCCACTCTAGCACCCCTGCGCTCCAGGACCAAAAGGACCAGGCAGCCCACAATGCAGAGCAGCCCGGCCAACATGAAGGTTGTGGAAAAGCCCACCTGACTGGCCACTGCTGCGCCTGCTGCGCCCGTGGCCGCGGTCCCCAAGCCAGTGGAAGTGTGGTAAATGGACCACTGGAAGCTTTCTCTGCCTTGGTCCAGATTAACGGACCACAGGCCAAGCCATGTGGGGTAGGCCAGACCGCTGCCCAGTCCATAAATCAACTCTGCCAAGTAGATATGGTAGATGCTGTTTGCCGAGAGGTAGATTATGGGAACGCTGGTCATGAGCAGCGTTCCCAAGATCAGCCACCTCTCTTTCCCGGCATGACTGTCCACGTAGTGCCCAAAGGGCAATTGCACCAATGACTTGGTGAGCATAAAGAGGGCGCTCGCCATGCCTGCGGTGAGCATCGTTCCTCCTGTCACGCCACCATCGTTAATGTAAATGGCCAGTATGGGCTGGATTAGCCCAAATCCCGTCAGAACGAATATGTCCGAGAGCAGGAGCAGTTTCATTGTGCGATTCATCATAGCGAGTCACCTCCAAAGTTCATAATACTTTATTTATAATATTATACGACGAGAAAGCCCTCCCTTTTTACGATTATGTTAATAATACGAATCAACCGTTATTCGCACTAATTGAAAGGGATTGTCAAGGGCCCAAGCTAGAGGCTAGAAAAAGGTCCGTTCTAAACCGGATTTTAGGGTGATGCAGTAGACAATGATGCTCAGCTTCATCGAACTTCTATCGAGTTGAGATTCTATATAAACATATCTGTCAGCAGACTATGCTAATCAATAACATGCGATGCTGCCAGCCGCCGGCAAAAAAAGGAAGCTAAAGCCTCCAGGATGCTCCCTTTTATCTTCAGTCCTTCTGCAGGCCGCTGGCAGGCATGTTTCGCAGCCGGCTGGCCTCAATGATCCTGTCTGCCAGACGGGAGAGGGGCAGGCTCTGCAAATACACCTTTCCTGGACCCTCCAGTCTTGCCAGAAAGATGCCTTCGCCTCCCAGCAGGGCGTTCTTGAAGCCACCCACAAACCGAATATCGTAGTCCACGCCCGGAGCCAATGCGGCCAGGCAGCCGGTGTCAACCATCAGGACCTCCTTAGATTTCAAGTCCCTCTCCAGCAGCGTCCCTCCGGCATGAATGAAAGCAAGACCGTTGCCCTCCAGCCTTTGCAAGATGAAGCCCTCGCCTCCGAAAAGCCCCGCACCTAGCTTCTTGGTGAAGGCCACCCCTATCTCAATGCCCCGCGCGGCACAGAGAAAGGAGTCCTTCTGACACAAAATGCTGCCTCCCACCTGCCCCAGGTCTACAGGCAGAATCCTCCCCGGAAAGGGGGCGGCGAAGGCCACCTTTCTTTTCTCCTTGGCATTGTTCAGGAAGGTGGTTATAAAGAAGCTCTCCCCGGTGAGCATTCTCTTGAAACCCTTGAAAAGCCCACCTCCTGTGGAGGTCTGCATCTCTATCCCCCCATCCATGGAGATCATGGCTCCCGCCTCCGCCCTTACGCCTTCACCTGCATCCAGCTCTATTTCCACGACCTGCATATCGTTTCCAATGATATTGTAATCGATCACGTCTGCCAAAATATTTTCCCCCAACTAACCTTCAGGTCATCATTTCTGGGTATGATAATGCATAAATATGAATCTTATGCAATAGTAAAACGTGTACAAACAAATAGAACAGGCCCTGGAGAAGATAGACTCTTCCAGAAAGCCGAATCAAGAGAAGATGAAAGCGATCCTGAAAAGATATGCAAACGATGAGATCGGCATTGACGGGGCTTACTACGATCTCTTAGAGGATGAGCTGATCCCCATGCCCCAAAGGTGCGGATTGTCTGCCAAGATTCCCGTCACAGAAGAGGACGAGAAAAGGCTCAAAGAGAAGATTAAAACCGCGCTTCGGGATTGAGGTGGACGCTGCATTTTCCAGGCAGGCGAGCAAGGAGAAAAAGAGGCAGGTGATGATATCTGATGGAAAAGAATGACGTCATGAAGCAGCAAGAAAAGTTTTGCATCAACAAAGAGATATAGTCAGTACACGCAATCATTTTGTATGAGCATTGCTGGCAGCATCAGTTCCATCGAGCTGAGGGATCTGCTTATATCGCTGATCGCACTGGTTGTTGCCTTCTCTGTGCTGATGAACGGGAAGAGCATTCCCGGTTTGGAGATTGTTCTTATCATTACAGTGGGCGTAGGCACAGGCTTTCTTCTGCACGAGATGGCACACAAGTTCGTAGCACTGCACTTTGGATACTTTGCAGAGTACAGGGCAAATATGATGGGCCTTATTATCGCCGTGGCCGCATCCTTTGTCGGATTCATCTTTGCCGCACCGGGAGCTGTGATGATAAGCAAGCCCAATGCTCCGCAGCAGTTCTACATGCAGGATCCCTTCGGCCAGGAGGAGCTGAAGAGGGAGATAAAAAGGGAAACGCTCTGGATATCCCTGGCCGGGCCCATGACCAACATCGTATTAGTGATATTCTTCTTTCTGGCGCAGATGTTCGGCCCATCCAGCGGACTTGCCGCTCAGGCGGCAAACTTCGCCCTATTTATAAACCTCATCTTAGCGGCCTTCAACTTGCTTCCCTTCGGCCCCCTGGACGGCAAGAAGATCTTTGATAGCAACCGCATGGTGTGGCTTCTGGTAGGCTTGCCTACGATTCTGCTGGCGCTGCCGGTCTATTTTGGCATGATATGAAGAGGTTAATTGCCTATGTATCGGGAATAGGCAAAGCGATGATAGACAATTTCTTGCAGGCGCCCGCGGGACTGGAAAGGTTAAACCATGAGATATGCAGGACCAATCACAAGCTGAAAAGATCAGGATCAGGTCTGGAGCGGCGGGAAGATGCTATTGAATTGAGCCCGGAGGGAGACACAGGTCCCTGGAAACTGCTGGCCGCTGCCGAAAATGCAAAGGAAGCTATCCTTAAATAAATAGAGATACAAGTGAAAGGAAATGCTCCTACTCACAGCAATAGTCTCGGGGAGGGTTCAGCACGTGGGCTACCGGTCCAGAGTGGTGACCATGGCCAGGACCCTGGATCTCAAAGGATATGTAAAGAACCTGGCAGACGACCGGGTTCTGGTCGTCGCAGAAGGAGAGAGGCCGGATCTGGAGAGGTTCTGCCGGGCCATCCGTTTGGAAGATCCCCTGATCAAGGTCGAAGACATGCAGGTGAAGCTCTCCGAGCCGAAGGGGGGCTGGGATGAATTTTACAAGATCTCAGGAGATAGAGAGACAGACTCCCGGTTGGATACCGCCACTGTGTTCCTCAAGGAGCTGATTGTCGTAGTAAAGGGCGGCTTCAAGGAGACCAACTCGCGCCTGAGCAGCATGGATGGCAAGCTCGATAAAATGGACGGAAAGCTGGACAGGATCGCAAAGGCCCAGGAAAATATTGCAGATAGAATTGACATAGCCAGGAAAGAGATCGTTTCCGAGGTGAAGGGACTACGCCTGGATCTGAAGGATTGCGCTATGGCAAGGCATTCCAAGAGAAAGGTCGATCCCGTCGAAAGTCCAATCGGCATCATTTCCAGGATGCGGCAAAAGCCAGGCTGATTCTTGAGGAGCAACTATATTTATTTCCTGAACGGCAAAGGATAGCAAGGGATGTGAAAGACAGATGTCTAAAGAAGAAACCATGGAAGAGATAGCTGAGACGCTTGCCTCCATCAACGACAGCCTGGAAGGAATCAACGCCGAGCTTGAGGATATTTGCATGTCGAGCAAGATGCTGATATTTTTCAAGATGATTGAACTAAGGCCGGAGATGAAGGAGAAGCTCGGGCCTTTGATCGACGACCTGGCTGAGTCTATGGATTTGGGCATGGGTGAAGAACCAGAAAAGGAATGAATGCCAGGGGCGGATCTTTGGGGAAGAGCCGCCTTCTGCAGAAACTTTTTTTTGGCTGCTTTGCTGTTGGTAGCAAGGCAACGGCTTAATTTGGGAAAAATATTCGAAGAGATGAGCAGCTAACTGCACCCTCCGCCGCAGCCTCCTCCGCCCGCCGTCGAGGTTGTGCTGCCCCTCGATCCGGAGATGGGATACATGATGTTCGTGTATCCGGCCAGGTTCTTATTTGTCCTATCTCTGGAATAGCCGGATAGATCAAGAATCTTTTTGCCGGAAGACTCGGACGTTCCGGGGCCGGGCACAACAATTGATGGGCCGACCAGAGCAGAATTGTCTATTGTTGTACCATTGATCGAGCTGTTGTTCAACGAGGAGTTGCTCATTGAAGAGTTGTTCGTTGCTGCCTGGATTTCCTGAGAGCCGCCCAGAGCCTGCACGGCTTTTCCGCTGGAGGCAGAAGATGCCGCCAGATTCAGATCACCCATATACACCATCGATCCGCCCGGAGACCACTGGGCTGAGGCATTAAAGGCCAGGGCAATGAACATGACACCCAGAGCCAAGGCCGCATATCTTGCAGATAACATAAGTATTGAATCCCCCAGATAGAAATTTATTCCAATTCTAAAGATGCTCTTAAAAAATAAGGGTTATGTGCCCGCTCGGGGCACACGACTCAGCATTTCTGTCAACTGCTTTAATTCTTGGGTGGCCAGAAATCCTTCATCCAGCCGATGATGCGTCCGGAGTCTTCTGGGCCAACCATGATCTTGGTCTTGCCCTGGAAGAGGTCCTCCAGCTCGCCGGAGAACTTGGCAGCCATTCCGGGCAGAACCATTGCAGGGTACTTCTGACCGGCCCAATCGAAGGCAGCCTCGTTGAAGGAATCCAGGATCTTGGTCGGGCTCAACTGGCCGCCGGCCACAGACGCCTGCACGCCGATTCCATCGGTATTGATGGCGATGATGTAGGCATCGATGCCGTTGGAGGCGATATCCGACTCTACTGTGTAGTAGGTCAGGGCAAAGTTCGTGGTCAAGAAGACCGGGGACTCAGCTCCTGGATTGCCTACCTTGTAGATGCCGGGCTTGACCTGCACGGGCGTCCTCGGATCGGTGTAGATGTTGAAGCGCAGATGCATATCCGGCATCATGCTGTGAGCCTCAAGAGAGTGCTTGATCATGATGGCTCCGCCGCGGATGACGAAGGCAGCAGTAAGCACAGACTCCCAGTACGCTGCGCGTACCGGATCATCAGTGGTCAGCCAGGCATTGATGGGCAGCACCATGACTGGATAGGCGATATCCCTCTGGGCTTCTTCAACAGCTGCTCTGCGCAGGTTGATGAAGTTGAGCAGTGTCTGCTGCAGTAATTTGCCGTTGGGTGCAGTTCCTGGGTCCAGAATGAGATCGGTGAGGCCCATGCCGGCAAAAGTGACTGCCAGGGACTTCAGGCCATCCAGATCGAAGGGCACGGACAGGGTCACTGGCACCTTATAGTCAAAGGCGAGCTGTGCGACCTCCTTCCAGTTGTCCTTGTTGGCGGCGTAGATGAGGGGTTTCGCCTTGGCGGCGACCTCAAGTCCTGCCTTGAGAACGGCGGGATTGAAGGAGCAGAGAATGAGCGGGAAGTCCGAATTGGCCATGACCGTCTTGACGCAGGCCGCGAACTTGGCCGGGTCGTCAGAAACGGAACGGACGGCAATCATCTCTACGTTCTGCCACTTGCCGATGTAGAACTTGCGCCAGGTGGAGATCTTCTTGACGCGCTCTACCAGCTTGGCCTCTTCCATGTTGTCGGCTACATCGTAGGCAAATGGTGGCTTGTTGAAGAAGGTCATCTGGTGGCGGTACATGACGTCCTCGCCTCCAACCTTGACCTGCTTTTCTCCGACGCCAATGTATACCATCTTCAGCTCAGGAGCGACAATGCTCCTCAGAGTCTCAAGTTTCTTGGCGTACTTCTTCTCATCGATGAGTGGAGTGCACTCCTCTACCTTCCGGGTCCTGGCGATCAGGCCAGCGGCATAGGCCATACAGGTCTCCTCTCCGCACTTCTTACAGTTGGTCTGTGGAAGCTGCTTGTAAAGGTTAAGCGGGCTAGTTTCCTTCATGTTACTCACACCCCCATCTTGAGCCAGGCGGCAGTGTCAGGCGTCTTGGCCTCAATTCTTCCCATCAGGGACTGAGTGATCTCATGCACATAGGCAACAGCCGTCGGGTGCATCATCATGAAGATGTCCACACCGGCCATGGCCAGAGAGTATCCGGTCAGAATCTCCCAGATTGGGCCCCTGAGCATGCGGTCTCCCCAGTCGGAGTCGTCCTTGTTGGGTGAGCGGACCATCCAGGACTCTCTGACACCCCAGGCGTTGGTGGTGCCGGAGGACATGGGGAAGGTCAACTCTTCGTCGCCCTTCAGAGCGCCGAGCCTGATCCTCTCCATGTTGGAGTAGGCGAAGTCCAGACCGTAAGCCAGAGCGGCTGTAGTCGGATCCATGACGATGGACTCGCGCGGAACGCCGGCGACCTTCATGAGCTTCCTGTTCAGCTCCTTCTGAGAGTTGATCTCGAGCTGCGTCCAGGCGAGGCACACATGTCCGTTGTCCACACAGGCCTTGCCGATCTTCTCCCAATCCATGTTCAGGTTGGCGGAGGCGATAAGAACGCGCTCGCCCTGGGCGACTTCAGCAGCCTTGGAGAGCACAATTGGGTCCTTGGTGGGGTTGCCGGATCCGCCGATACAGATTGGCACATCCACAGCCTGAAGAACCTCTTCCACCGTCTTGACGGCCTCTTGGGCAGAGGTGTCCTTGAGGAGCGGGTCAGTGCTGATCAGGTGAACTGTAACCATGTCGGCGCCGAACTTCTTGACTGCCTTCTTGGCCCACTCGCCAGGGGAGTTGATGACATCCTCATAGTGCATCTTGACGGCCTTGGCCATGCCGATGGGCATGTCGAAGACGTCCATGGTGATCTTGGGGGCATGGGGCATGGCTGCATCCGGGAAGAAAGGCATAGCCTTCTCGCCGCCCAGCTTGACCACATGACCGCGGCTTCCACCATCGGCCTTAGTAGCGCCCAGCGTGACCTCCTGGATGGTGTTCCTCCAGGTCTTGTCTACGCCGACGGCAAACTTGGCGCTGGCCAGAGCTGAAGCCACCTTAAAGGCGGGAACTGCTGCGGCAGCGGCTGCCAGATCCTTTGGAGCTGGAGAAATGGCCTGAGCTACAGCTACCGGCTGGAGCAGATTCTCTACAGGATAGCCTACCGCCTTGGCGAAGTTCATAAGCTGCATGGCGATCTTGGCCGCCTCTTGTCCGAAATAGTATGCAAACAGGGGGCCTACGCCGCCTGCGCCTGCATCTATTTCTATCTCTACATCACCCTCGATCTTTAACCCCTCGAGGGATTGAACATTCATTTCTGCTAATGTCTTATTAAGGTCAGATAAAGAGATCTTCTCTGCCATTCAAATCACCCTCACAGGCCCAGTTTCCCGACGATCTGCGTCATTTCATGTATTGCAGGCGATTCGTCGGGAAGGCCCATCAATGGATCTCCCACTAAATCGAATTTGGCTAAGCTTTCATCATAGGGGATAGTGCCGATAACCAACAGGCCGATGCCTTTAGCATTCTCAAGGACCTTATCCTTACTTCCCGCGGTGACCTTGTTCACGATCACATAAAGATCTTGATACTTCAGTTCGATCTCGCGGGCAGTGTCACGTATGCGCTCGCCCGTGGTAAGCCCTCTTCTGGACTCATCCGTCACCACGATAAGATCGTCGAGGTCGGGAATGGTCTTCCTGCTGAAATGCTCCAGGCCCGCCGGCGTGTCAATGATGATCAGATCGTAGTTGGCCGTGGTCTTATCCATAACGGCGCGCAGAAGATTGTTGACAAAACAGTAACACCCAGATCCTTCCGGCTTGCCCATGACAAGAAGATCATAGCCCTCCTCCTCCAAGAGAATCTCGAAGAGCTTGGCCTCAAGAAGCGCCTGCTTGTCTGTATCCGGTGAAGCTGTGAACCGGGACTGCTGCACGAACTCCCTCATGTCGCCAATGGTCTTTCCCGCCTTTACGCCCAGCGCATCGGCCAGATTGGCATCGGGATCCGCATCGATTGCAAGTATTCGGTATTTTTTTCCGGAATTCTTTACAAGGTGTCTAATGAGCATCGCGGTCACGGCTGTCTTGCCGGTGCCGCCCTTACCGGTTACCGCTATTACTTTCCCCAATGTCTAGCCTTCCTTATTTTTTCGGTCTTATGACAACTTCCGCTACATGGATGGATGCGCCTCTGAGCTCAATGGTCATTCCACCCGATGATGCTGCTGGCATAGCGAAAGCCGGAGCTGCTGCTGCTGCGCCTGCTGCTGCCGCAGGTGCGGCTGCGGCTGGAGCTGCTTCTTTTTTCTTAAGCTTAAGCTGCATAATATCTCCCTCACTTTAAACTGGAACTATAGCACTCGCCTCGTAAAATCCGCTTTTCCCCAAAAAAGGGGATAGGCAGACTCTACTTAGCGAGTACTACCTTGTCTATGCTGATCTTGGCATCCTTCAGTATCAGCTTAATGCCGCCGGCGCTGCCGGACATGGAAAAAGCTGGTGCTGCTGCTGCGCCTGCTGCTGCAGCCGGTGCGGCTGCTGGAGCCGCGGCTGCCGGTGTCTTTGGCTTGAGTTTTAACTGCATAGATTTTCACCCTCTTTGATATTTACTCATTCGCGAATTTAGCTCACTCGAGAACGCCATCAGCCTGCAGAGCCTCAACGACCTGCATAAACTGACCTTCGGTCAAGGCAAGCTCGGACTTGACGGTATCGATGTTGATGTCTCCGCCGGTCTTCTCGATATAGGCCATGACCTTCTCTTTGATCTCGTCGGAAATATCCTCGAGCTTCCAGCCCTCGGTGATCTTCTTGCCATCCACTTTCCTGGCAACGCCATCGACGACGGGATGGTTGACCTTGAGCAGGAAGGCCTTGAGAGCTGCGATATCCTTGGCATCATCTTCGGTGGCGATCTTGGCCATCATGTCCTCATCGATGCCTGCCTTTACTCTCTCCTTGAGACCCTTGGACATCCAGACGATCCTTCTCCAGCCGCCGTCGGCCTGGAGGAACTTGGGAGAGAGGTAGTAGAGAATGCCCATTCCCAGGAATCCTACAACCTGCTTGCCGCCGCCTGTCTGGCCTGCCATGGTTGAGAAAGGCAGTCCGTTGGGGGTTGCGCCCTTGAAGTCGCGGTCAGCAAGGCCGATACCGTCAACCTCAGGCATGTAGAAGCCGATGGTCTCGAAGCAGCCACAGGAGGTGTGGGGTGCATCGAAGAATGTGTAGAGCAGCATCCTGCTGTACTCCCCGCCCGAGCGCTTTGCAGCCATCTCGTTGATGGCTTCGTACTCGCCGGCAACAGCGTCAACTGCGCTTCCCTTGGGTATGGGGAACTGGGGGCCCTCTGGGTCTACCTTGGCAGCAGCGCGTCCATCGAACCAGGTGATAGCTCCGCACAGGGAGGGCCTGTCCGGGGTGACCACGCAGGCGCTGGTGGGGGCGAATGCCTGGCAAAGTGTGCAGCCGTAGAAGACATCGACGTCCTCATCGTGCAGTCCCTTGGCGCGCTCGTCACGTGTCTTGTAGACGGCCATAGCCTTGGCCAGCTCGGCCTTAACCTGAACTGGGTCGGTGACAATGGTGATCTCCATCTTCTCGATGAAGGGCATCTCGGCCTTGTACAGGTCGATGATAGGGGTGAAGATCTCTACCCAGGAGGTTACACCCTTCTTTTGCAGGCTCTTGCCTACTCTCATCCAGATATCGTATCTCTGGTTGAGGTGCATGAGACCGCTGATGTAGGAGAGCAGGGCGTGGTTGCGCCTCTCGATGATGGACTCCAGATCCTTCTCAATCTTCTCGCCGCCGACCTTGAATATCATGCCGAAGGGAATTGTGGAGCCTTCCTTGACATCCTTGAGCTCGGGACCGATGACTGTAACCTTTCCATCCACAATCTCATCCATGGAGGCAGCCAGGGACAGCTCGAATCCGTCTGCCTTGGGGCCGCCCAGCTCTACCCATAGATCGTCCTTTCTGATTCTCTCGCCCTCATACATAGGGGATATATCCAACTTTATGTCTGCCATTAATACACCTCTTCTGTTTATGGATAAACTTTATTTCCGCATTGCTGCGATTACTTCGTCCACAGCGGCGTGATAGTCGTCCGGCGTGAAAGCCATGTTGCCAAAGGTCATATTCGCATTGATGTGATAGTACCGGTCAACGGATATGCGCTTGATATCCCTGTTGAAGTTCTTGAGAGTTGCGAACATGGCGTTGGCGAATTTGTAGAAGATGCCCATAAAGATAACGGCATCGTACTGCCCTTTGCCGTCCAGGCCCATCCAGTCTGGGAAGCGGAGGTAGTTGGTCAGGGGATGCAGGCCGATCTGGTATACGTTCTCCAGGTAGCCCCTGTCTACAAAGCCCTTCACGCTGTGCGCCGTAGCGGCGATGGGAATGCCCATCTTGCCCATCTCGATCATCTTATCGAACATGATGGGGTCGTCAAAGAGCTCTGCTCCCACAACGAGCAGAGGCCTCTTGGCCTTCTTGATTATTGCGCCCATAACCTTCGGCATGTAGCACTTGGCCTGCTCCGGTCCGGGAACCTGGGCCATCTCAAAGGGAATGGGATTCTTGGTGGTGTCAATGCCCTTCTTAACTTCTGCTGCCATTTTTATCTCCTCCTTGCCCTCACTTCTTGGTCCTGATCTTCCTGGCCAGGTTGGTCGGATCGAAGCTCACATCAGCGGGCCGCAGCGGTCCGGAGAGGATCTTCTTGGCCTTCCAGTCGATCTGCCAGCCGTGCTTTGACTCCAGCTCCTTCATCATCATTTCCTTGTATGCGAGGGGAAGGTCTTTGGAGTCGCGGACGTAGATATGCCAGTCGTCGGGAAGCTTGCCGCAGTACTTCAGGGATATATCGCACCAGTGCGTCAACTTGATCGCTCTGCCGATGCTGTTATCTGAAGGCCTCAGGCAGAGCTTGGCCATCTCAACCATGGCTTCTTCCTTGGTCTCAGCGATGTACAGCATGGCCTCGGGTGCAGGCTCAATCTGCTGCATCTTGCCGTCGCGGGCATCGATAACCATCCAGTCCTCGGGCTTGTCCGCCCTGCCAATGAAGGATCTGCGGTACATGACGGAGTGAGGCTGAACGACCACGGGAATCCCCAGCCTGTTGCAGCCAGTTGCGATAGATGCTGCCTTTTGAGAATACGCTCCCCAGGCTACACCGCAGGCGCCAACTTTGTTCAAGATGTAATCTGCGATATCATCGAAATTACCCCTATGGTTTCTGTGGGCGAATATGGTGGCCACCTTGATGGCGGCGTCGCCGATATTGGCGTTGGAGACACAGGAGCCGGTGTTGCAGATATTGCGGCCGTCAAAGCCTCCAGGATATTGCTCCCAGATGGTCTTTCCATCTACATCGGTGTAGAGAGACATATCCATGGCCATGCAACCAGAAGTAACAACAATGTAGCCGCGATCTACGAACTCCTTGGCCATATCATAGCACTCCTTGGTGCCGTTGGGATAGTTGCTGCATCCGACCAGCGCTATGACTCCTGGGATGGTGCCAAGCACAATTGGCGCTCCGACAGACCTTATCTCAGTATCTCGCGCAGGGCCGCGTCCGGATCTCATCTTGAACTTTTGGTTCTTGACATATTGGCGGTTAGCATACTCGAAGAGATCGAGGATGTTTATACCCTGCGGGCAAGACTGCTCGCATCTGCCGCATCCCACGCAAATCTCGTAAGAGTTGGAGAATGACAACAGATCGCCCTTCACCGCATCCGCAATGAGTTTGCTGATCCTGATATGGGGCGGGCAGACGAATGCGCACTCATTGCACTGAGTACACTTCTCTATGCCTTCCTTGAACTGCTGCTCGGTTATCAGGCTCTGTGCCTTGGCCTCAGCACGCTTAGGCTTCACGGCTATGGCAACCCGTATGCCTATTTCGCCGGCTTTGGTTGGATCCAATACAGCAACACCCGGCACTTTGAAGTTCACCAGGTCATCAACAATGGCATCAATCGAGTCGTTGGTCCTATCCGGCAAGCCGAGCATGATCTTGTCTGTGGTGGCAATGACGGGGATCTTGCGCTTCTCGGCATCTCCAAGAACATCACAGAAGACGCACTGCTCATCCACCATGACACAGTCCATGACACCGGAGCGAATCATCTTTCTCCACCAGCCCATAGCCCCAGCGACCTTGGGCTTGGTTCCTATGCCGGCGGGCACTTTCAGCTCGCCCTTCCCCAGGCCGATGCGGTTCAGGTCATGAGCAGTACAGCAAACTCCGCCGATGTCGACCTTGTCCCAGAGATTGTTGTTCTCGGCGTAGATCATGGCTTCAGCGCCGGCGGCCAGATTGTGGCCGTAGGCGATGAGGACACCCTTGTTCTGGTCCAGGGTACCCATGCCGATCTCAATGAGCGGGGCATCAGCCGCGCCGCGGGGCATATCGTAAGCTACAATCTGCAGCATGTCGCAGATCTCCATGCCCAGCAGGTCCAGCATACCGGCATGCAGTGCTTTGGACTCGAAATCCTGGTACGCGCTCTCCTGGCCGGTGTGGGTAGCTGCCAGAAGCTGTACGACCTCTTCTTCAAGGTAGTAGAGTCCCTCTTGGAAGTCCTTGAAACTTTTCGGCTTGGTGCCCATGATGGTCTGGTATATAGGGGAATCTACCAGGATCTCGTCGCCCATGTCGAACTTCATGTCGCCGAACTTATCCATGCACCAGTGATAGAGATGCCTGCCGTGGGCCGAGTGTGCGCAGCAACCCATCAAGCATGCAATCAAAACAATCTTGCCGCAGGCTCCGGCCTGATCAATGCCGCAAGCTCCGCGCTTGTTTCCAGTGAGGTCGCATGGGCCATAGGTACAGAGCGTGCATGTATCGTCTGCAGGCGCATACATGATCCGATATCTGTTTGCAAGCACCATATCCCAGTTCCGGAGCGTTGCCACACCGGGCTTGGGGAATGGACCCATCTCCTGGTCCCACTCATCCGCTTCCTTAACGACAGCTCCTATGTTGATCTGGACGTTCTTCATGTCCTCAACCGAAAAGCTGCCCTCTCTTGTTGCCATCGGAAATCTTAGCCTCCTCTTCCTTTGATATACGCCGATTGAGTTCGCTAGATTAGATAAAACACTTTCGGATACTCTATACTATAAAAATCTATGAATCTCCTAGGAGTTCATAGTAGTATTTTTATATATTAATCATTTAAGCATCGCGATGCTGCCCAGTCACGATCGTTATTGACGGATTTTCTGTCCACAAGTTTGAAATGCCTTTGCACAAGAAGGCAAGCGAATCCATGATAAACCGGATACGCAGGAGCTTTGCCAGGGCCGGAGCGTGCCAGCACGGCGGCAGAGTACAGGAGGCGGCATCGATCCTGGGAGCAGAGCCTTTAGACTTCTCCGCAAACATCAATCCTCTAGGCTCACCGCCGCTCAAAGAATTGTTTTTAGAAGAGCTGGAGAATATTGGCCACTATCCGGACAATAGCTACCGGGACTTTCGTCGCGCCGCCGGAAAATTTGTGAATGTAGATATGGAATGCATTGTGCCCGGCAACGGCTCCTCGGAGCTTATTCGGCTCTTTGCCGAATGCTGCTTTGAGGAGGGCGACATAGGCCTTGTGCCCACGCCCTCCTTTGGCGAGTACACCAACCAGTCCCTTCTGGCCGGAGCTGTGGTCAAAAAGGTAAGCATCCGCACAGACGGCCTGCCACTTCTAAACGACACCGATCTTGAAAAGGCTAAGCTGCTCTTCCTTTGTAACCCCAACAATCCCACGGGAAGGCTTCTTTGTGCTGATCAGGTCATTGATCTGGCCGATAGGTGCGAAGAGGCAGAGACCTTTCTGCTGGTGGATGAGGCCTTCATTGAGCTTTCCGAGCCAGAGGAGAGCGTGGCGGCCCAGGCGCCGCACAGGGAGTTTCTGTTCGTAATGAGGTCGCTGACCAAGTCCTTTGGCGTGCCGGGCCTGCGCCTGGGTTTTGGAGTGACAAATATCAAGCTGGCCGGTATTTTGAATCTGGCAAGAATTCCCTGGTCCATCGGCTCGCTCGCTGCTGCCGCTGCCACATATCTGCTGGGCTGCGAGGAGCATTTGGAGCAGTCACGCATTGTCATAAAAGAGGAGCTGGCCTGGCTGGAGTTTGCCCTGCAAAAGCTGGGCCTGCGGCCTCTCCCAAGCAGCGTCAACTTCATTCTGGTGAATATCGAGCCCTCCGGCCTTGCCTCCGATATCCTGGCCGAAAGAACCATGGCCCAGGGCGTGCTGGTGCGAGACTGCCAGTCCTTTGGCCTGGGCAAGATCTACCTCCGAGTAGCAGTGCGTAGCCGCAGCGAGAACGAGCGGCTGATAGCCGCCCTGGAGAAGGCTCTCTTATGCAGAGACTGAACTGCGAAAAATTTCCCTGCCACTCCCCGGAGCAGGACTGCTCCCTCTGCTTTTGCCCCTTTTATCCCTGCCGGGACAAGAGAACGGGCGGACTGGAAAAAGACGGCACATGGTGCTGCGACTCCTGTCAAATCATCCACCGTCCCGAGGTGGCCGGAATGGTCTTGGATGCACTCATGAAGGGCGAGGCCATAGGAACCGTCTGGAAGAAGCTGGAGGCGCATCTGTAATGAGGGCGAAGAAGCAATGACGACAGAAATCCTGGCTGTATTTCTCCTGGCCATAGCCTTTGACATCCTCTTAGGCGAGCCGCCGGCAAAGATCCATCCCGTGGTATGGATCGGGAAATTCATCGCCTTCCTGCGCGCCCATGCCCGGCCCTCCAGGGCTGGCGGGATTGCTCTGGCCATCGTAGTAATAGTAGCAACCGTCCTCTCCGGCCACCTGGCTGTGAAAGCAGCAGGATATGTTCCACTTCTGCCATTGCTCGTCTCCGCCTACCTTTTCAAGTCCACCTTCGCGATTCGTTGTCTTCTGCAGGTCTCCCGAGACATTGGACAAATGATCGATAGGGACATGGACGAGGCCAAGTCGATGCTGCCCGCTCTGGTGGGTCGCGATACGACATCGCTTTCCAGGAGTCAGGCCAGCTCTGCTGTCATTGAGTCGCTCTCCGAGAATTATGTGGACTCCATCCTCTCGCCCATCTTTTACTATCTGCTCTTTGCTCCCTTCGGCCTGGGCCTGGAGGCGGCGTTGGCTTTCAAGGCCATCAGCACCATGGACTCCATGATCGGCTACAAGACCCGAGGTCTCAAGGAGCTGGGCTTTGCCGGAGCAAAGCTCGATGATCTGGCCAACTACATTCCCGCCCGCCTCTCCATCCTCTTAATCGCCCTGGCGCGGCCGGGCCGGGCGCTCGCAGCTCTTCGGGCCGCTTTGCGCTACCACGGCGCCACGCCCAGCCCCAACTCCGGCTGGCCCATGGCGGCCCTGGCCGGCGCTCTCAATATCCGCCTGGAGAAGCCCGGCTACTATGTGCTGGTGGAGGATGGCGAAGAGCCAGAGACCTCGGATGTACCGCGCGCTCTGAGCCTCATGCAGAGGGTGATAGCCTTTACCTTGGCGGTGGCATTTGTGATATTGTCCGCGGAGCAATTAAAGCATTGGCAAGAACTACTGGATATAGTACGATAATTGCGGCCAGATGTAATATAGTAACAATAATATTATACTAAGAATACATCCTCCTATCAATAGTAGGATTAGATCTGCTGCCAAGACTCTTCTTCCTCGGATTCTTGGAAGTGATTTCAGTAGTCCTCTCATCAGTCGACTACTTGGATAGCTAAATGAATTAAAAAGTTGACTAAGAATAACTGCTATGAAGCTGAGTGACAGAATAATATATGTGTAGTCCTTATTCCGCTGCGCCAAACTTTCTACAATGATGTCCTCATCGTCGAAATGAATTATGTCTTTATAATTAAATTTTTCTATCTCTATAGTAATACAAGGCAATGGAAAGCTTCCACTCTCATCAAATTTCAAGGTCTTATTAATTAACATTACTTCATTTGATTCTAAGCATCTTTCTAATTCCATCTCGTTTGTTTTATTTAAATCTCCTCTATTTGGCACATATTGACAGTAACTTGTGTTACTAAAACTAATTTTAATTTTTGTCTTATTGTCCACCCCCCCTAAATATGCTATATCATATGTTAGAGAAAGATTATCTCCCTGAATTATTTTGCGATTATTGTAGGTCTCCCCCACATCAAATTTTGGGAGAGGAGTTTCTACAGTGATTTTGGTGGGATAATCCATATCAGGAAATATAGTTTCGTAGAATCTAAGTTGTGTCTCGGTATAATACGTTAAAGCATAATTAGGATCAACTATATACCAATATACCAGCCTTGATGGTTTTTCGAGTCGAATGTTACCATAAGTTATTAAATTATCTATGCCATAATTAACAGGGGGCTTAGAATCAAATTTGCCTTTTAAAGATTGGTTTTTTAAAACGCTATTTAGACATTTATATATATCTTCGGCAGTATTGAATCTGTAAATGTTAGATCTATTAGAGATACTTAATCTTTCATCAACCAACTCGTGGATCCATAATTTTTTAATATTCTGGAAAACGGGCACAATTTCAACAAACACTATCAACCGATCTCCTGGAAGATAGTTTATATCTGTTGGGCGAGAGATATTATTTTCGTGATATATGTTCTTCTTAATCCTTGCTGGATCACCCTGTTGGTAATACTGTCGTTCAATCCTACTTACTCCTGTATCAGTTGATGGTATGGTGGCTGCAGGAGAATTTAATTGTTGTTGTTGTGAAAATGCTGATAATAGCTGTTCCTGGGTCACTCCATAGGTCCCCTTTTCAGCATTATCTGCATATTCATCTGTATATCTTTTTGAATCTGTAGGATTTATTGTAATCGTAACGAAAAAGATAACTAATAGCAAAAAATTCAATGTTATTAGACGCCTGTCAAACCGGAGTATACGAGAGCTCATCTAAATCAATCCATTTATGCTGAGTATAATTTCGGATATCACAACTTCGGTTTGAGGAGTTTTTGCAGGCAAAAGATTCTATGTTACTATTGACAGAACAATTTATGCAATTAGGTGATCCATTGTTAACTGGAGAAGATGTTGGGTAAATTCTTTCTATAATTATATATGCATTGTTATAACTATTATTCATAGAATTATTGAGGCCCCCATCAACAATAATAGATGCTACGTTAGTTTCTAAAGCTGTAATTCTATTATTATAAACTATATTATTATATGAGTCATATAGGAAAATAGTTCGATTCCTAGAGATCAAATCGTTATTAATAATATAACTATTATTTAATTTATCTGTATTTATTGCATATCGGCCATCATTATTATCTATTTGAAGTCCCTCTATTATTATATCGGACGAGTTATCAACCTCAATGGACCCCTCCAATTTCGGTCGCGCTCCTGTGCAGCTTGATCTGATTGCGAGATTCTGTTTTCCTTCTATCAGGACTTTGCCCTCATCCCCGTAACCGATTCGACCTCCGTCGCATGAATTGCATGAAAGATACAGATCTGTGTCATTTCTAATATATTGATTCAAGTCGTCACAATAGTCCAAATAGATGCAACTAGAGTTAATCAGGATATTCTTGCTGCAATTGCTTTTATTTTCGCCTTGAGTAAAATTTACATTTATTGTGCTAGTATTATCTCCTGCCCTCCACTTGATTTGCGACGTACCCTGTCCGCTCAGAATCTCGCCTCCACCAGTTATCGACCAATTGTAATTCGCACCCCTAATCTCGGACGTTGCTGCAATTAAATCCGGTTGCATGATACAGATGGAATTTGGAGCTAGGATCTCACATTTGGGGAGTTGTGGCTGTACGGGAATTTGGGGTTGAGGAGTAATGGGAAAGGCGATCCACGCCTGTCCTCCGATACCTGTGGCCATAACGTTAAACACCCACTTCAATTCGGAGTTGTTCTCAACTCCATAGCTCTTGGATTCCCATTCCGAACCACTGAAGCGATCTATTAATGAATTATTTATATAAAAATATAGATTTGAAAATTTATTAATTTCCTTTCTCCATGCGAATCGGAAATTTTTATAGTCCCTATCGATGTGCATAATGATGCAAACATCTTGTATTCCAGTTATATTCTTCTTATATGAATCCCAATATATATTCCCATCATGAAATCTCTCAGAATCAATGACATTATCCCAGACAATACCTCTGCAATACTCCACCTCAGGCTGGGCATTCGCGACGAGGGCAAGCATAAAGGCCGCAATAATAAAAAAGCGAAGAGTGCCTCTTAATATTCGCCCTTCGGAAATGGACATTACATTCTCTCCTACACCTTTTTTGATTCTTCATTAAAGTAGATTAAGATTTCCCTTACTTTACGGGATTTGCCAAATCAATGCTACAAATACAGTCAAGCATAATGTTTATCCGACTTGAGAGAAGAGTGTTTGCAAATGGAAACAATGGGAGATCTCCTGGAGAAGGTTCGCGAGTTTGCGCGACGCAGCTTCACCAAAGAAGAGGCACAAAAGCTCTTTGGCTGGAAAGTACGCGATATCGCGGTCAAGAGTGCAGAGAGCGACGAAAGTTATATTTACATCACCTTTGAAAACCAGTACACTCTTTTCATCAGATACTTCCTCAACTTAGACCCGACAGAAACAGAGGATACCTGTGAGTTTACCTTGGGATTGCTTACCGACCTGCGCTCCCGCATCAAATACGACATCCATTATGCTGGCTACATCCACGGCCAGGGATACACCCGACTGCGCATCGCCGAGACAAAGAACAGAATGCTACAGATGGTGCTAGAGGAATTTTATGTCCCGGCCTTAAAGAATGTCTACAAGCCCATCATCCTCAAGTTCGAGGGCTTTTACAGTCGCGACTTCTTTGGCGTGGAAGCGGCCCCTGCAAACGGCGAGATATTTTTTGCTCCGGTTCGCTACAGGAGCGAGCACAAAGCCGCCAGCATCGGTGAGGTGATGGGCCGGCTCAGCGAGCTGGATCTGCTCCTCAAGGAGCCGCAGATCAGGCATGCCCTGGCGGAAAACGACCTACAGTTGAGTCTTTTGCCCTCCATGGTCTGGTCTGACCTCTAGCCAATCCTGCTTTGCTGCAATAGGAGAGGCGACGGCTCAGGCAGCTTTTCAGAATTTTCTTTTTCCCTCTTCGCTAGCAGAGTTCCGGTGCTGGGGCCTTTCTCATGACAGGATAATAGCAGGACGCCGCCACAGTCCTGTGCGGCTTCATCCTTGCAGCCAGCATGCACCATACACTCTGCCGCATGGGTCTGGTTCTTTGCATTTCGGTCCATGTATCCGAGCCTGCCGGCCTCCTGCTCTCGAAGTGCTGCCATCTCCTCTGCTCGCGCATAATTCCCCTGGGCCAGGAAGAGACTGCTCAGATCACGGTAAAGGGCGAGTGTATCATACATTGCCCCCAGGCGACTCATGGCCGTTAGAGCCTGTTGCAGCTTGACCAGAGCATGCGGATAGTCTTTGACCTGCAATGCCAGCCTTCCTAGATTGGCAATGGCTTTGGCCTCTTCATAGGGGTTGGAGAGCATCCTTGCCTGGGATAAAGCCCTCTCAAAACTACTCATTCCCTCGTGGTAGCGACCTTCCTTTTGATGAAGCTCTCCTTGCGTATTATAGAGCAGGATATTGAGGATCTGACAATCGGTGCGAGATATGAGCGTCTCCGCCCGGCTGAGATAGAATTCGGACTCAACCAGCCGCCCCTCCCGGACCATGAATTGCGCCCTGGACAGATATCCCTCGCACAGATCGGACGGGGCTTCCATCTCCTCTTGCAGACGGATAGCCTGGCTGAAGTGATCTTCGGCCTCTTTCGCCTGGCCCATCAGGCCAAGGATGATGCCCAGATTCAGCCTGGCCTGGGCGATGCAGGGAGCTGCTTCAAGCCTCTGAAAGATCTGCAGGGCCTCGCCAAAGAGCGTGACGGCTTCGGCTAAATCGCCCTTGTCCTTATAAATCAGGGCCATATTGAAACGAACCTGAGCCTGGTTGTAGATCTCCCCCACGGCCGCAAAAAGCTGCAGGCTCTCCTGGTAGCAGGAGAGGGCAGACTCCCACTGGCAGCGGTCCGCAAAAGAGCCCGCCAGTGCACAGAGCACCTCTGCCTGACCGGAGAGGTCCCCTTGTGCTTTAAACTCACCAAGCTGCTCATAGTAATCATCGAGATTTTCAGGAATGCCGCCCCGGCCAGGCCTTAGCATGTCGATATTGGACTGCATCTCCGCGGCGCCCTGCCGGTCTCCCTGGCGCTTTAGAATTTCTAAGGCCCTTAAGAAATGCTCTTTGGCTAAACTGCGCTCGCCTCTGCGGTGGTAGAAGTTGCCCAAATTGCCCAGCACCTGCGCCGTCCCAGCCATATCCTCCAGCCTCTCGAAGAGATCCAGGCTCTCCTGGTAGCACTCTAAAGCCTGGGACCATTCGCCTCTCTTGAAGCAGAGGCTGGCCATATTGCTCAGGACGGATGCCTGGCTTTTATCATCACCCTCCTTGGCAAAGCCTTCCCGGCTGAAGCGGTAGTTCTCCAGAGCCCCCGCCCAATCGCCGCGCCGGTAACAGATATTGGCCAGGTTGTTCTTGGCCACAGCCATGGAATAAACATCTCCTAGCTGCTCCAGGATGACCAGGCTCTCCTGATAGTTTTCCAGGGCATGATCCCATTCACCCAGATCTGCTTGCAGATTTCCCCATGAGCATAATACCGCTGCCGCTGCCCCCATGTCGCCCAAGGCGCGAAGGGCATCCAGTACCCGAACATAGCTGGCCTCTGTCTCTTGCCACAGACCAAGCCTAAGAGAGACATTTACCAGGCCATTCAATGCAGCCGTCATCGCCGCGGAGTCTTCCTGCTCCATCCCCAGCATGAGGCAGTCCTGAAAGTGATTCATAGCTTGCTTTAGCTCCCCCTTCTCTGCCCTGGCCCCGGCCAGGCCAAGGAGCGACCGCCCCTCGCCTCTCTGGTCACCCATATCTCGGAAGATCTCCAGGCTCTGTTGGTACATCTCTTCCGCCGATGCAAGCTCGCCCTCCTGGAAATAGGCAGCCGCCAGATTAGCAAGAGTTGTGGCCATGCCGTGCCGGTCATTTTGAGCGCGCTTGGCATCCAGACTCAAGTTATAGCATAAAATAGCCTTGCGGATGTCTCCCCGATCCGAGTGAAGATTTCCCAGATTGTTTTGTGCCAGAGAAAAACCATGAAGATCTCCCATATCTTCAAAAGCCTGGGCAGCCTGCAGAAAATAATCCTCTGCATAGTCCCAGTCGCCCTTGCGCTGAGCTGTCAGGCCCAGGGAGAGCTTGATGCCGGCGGCGCCAGGAACATCTGCCCCATCTCTTGCTGCCAGGCTCTTTTGCAAATAATCCTCGGCAAGAGAGAGCTCCCCTTTGCTCTGGTAGATCAGGCCTAAATTGGCCTCTGTCTGGGACTGACCCTGTTCATTGCCCAGTTCTAAGAAGATCTCTAAAGCGCGGCTGTAGCAGTTTAAGGCATCCTCCATCTCCCCAAACAGATAACATAAGCTTCCCAAATTGGAGAGCGCCTCAGCCGCTGGCAAGCATTTTCCGTTCTGCATAAGCAGATCTGCAGCCCTCTGAAAGCAATTTTTTCCAGGGCAGTATTCGCGCCGGTCGGCATGAATCAGTCCCATGCAGCTATACGCGTCGGCAATTGCACCGGGGTCATTTTGCTGCTCTCTGATCTCCAGGCATTGCCGGGAGCATTGCAATGCCTCATCAAGCCGATTCTGCCTGCGATAAATGCCGGCAAGCATTATGTGAAGATCAGCAACGTTACATATGTCGCCTTGATCCTGCATAATCTCTATGGCCCTCTTTAAATGATCCTCTGCAAGGACGTAGTCGCCCAAATCCAGGAAGCATTGTCCCATGCGACTCTGAGCGCGAGCGGCCAGGGTTGGTTCGCCTTCTTTTAAGGCCGGCAGGCTCTTTTCGTAATGCTCTGCAGCCTCTTTGTGCCTGCCTTCCAGGAAAAAGAAATCAGCCAGTTGAAAGCGCATCCTGGCCGCTGCCAGCTCGTCGCCAATGTCTTGCAGGTGATGCCGGGCTTTTTCCAGGCAGCTTTCCACTCTACTTGCCGCCCCGGTGAGCTGATAAACACAGGCGAGAGCAGCGAGCGATGTCGCCATTGCCCTCTGGTCCTGGGCCTTCTCCCTCTCAGAGAGGCTCTTTTGATAGCATTCCTCTGCCCCGGCATAGTTGCCCTTTATCTGGCAGAGCTCTCCCATGCAGTAGAGCACATCGGCCCGGCCGCAATGATCATCGCCATCAAGCAAATGCAAAGCCCTGGAATAGCACTGCTCCGCTTTTGAGAGCTCTCCTTGCCGGCAACTGGCCCGGCCTAAGTTTATCAGGACGGAGCACATGAGAGACGGGCTTTTGCCCTCATCAAGGGCCTCTAAAGCCAACTCATAGAACCGGCAGGCGCGATCCCAGTCCTCATCATCACTGTAGAGGCAGCCCAAAGATAACCAGGACTGCGCCTCCCCCCCACCGTCTCCCTGCGCCTGGGCCAGCCTGGCGCTCTTCTCAAAATACTCCTCAGCGGCGCGGCGAAAGAATAGGCTAGCTGCCAGCCTGCCCAGATTAAACCAGGCAGTAGAGCTGATCTTGCCCGTGAGATAATCAGCCAGCTCGACCAGATTCCTTTGCATCCGATCCTCGTCGGAGCAGAGAATGGCCTCAATGAGAGAAGAAACGAGATCTGGCCCCTGGAAAGAGAGGCCGCGCAGTCGCTTTGGCTCGTAGCCCCCGGACTGAGAGAGAACCTGGGCCAAAGACCCAAGGGAGGAGAGGATACGATCCTCAGACATTCTGTCCGCACCTCTTGAAAATCGATGCAAAAGAGAGAAAACCTGGTGATTTCAATAATCCGGTCCGGATAAAGGTGTCCAATAAATTCGGGCGGAGATCTATGCTCGAAATGCGCCCCGGATCGTTCCTTTTTGCAAGACTATCGGCATCGGACAACATCCATTACCCCACAAGCCATTTAATATTGACAGCTGACTATTTCATCAGTATTAACAGTCCGTACTTATATAATCTCCGATTTCTTTAGAGAGTATCATAACATAACACACGAAAGTTAATATTAATATAATACAAATTTGGCATAATATATGGTGCCCCTACACCCTTACATATATCAATTAAACTCAAAATATCTATTAATACAAATAATAAAATCGAGCAGTTGATTACGAAAAGCCCTGCATGGCCCGGCCAAGGGCGACCGACCGAACAGCTCACAAAAAATGGCCGGCGCCCAACGAGGGCTTTGACCTTCGCGACCTCCGCCCGGCTGTTGGAGGTCTATTTCAAGACCAGCTTCAAAGCGCGATGAGGGCAGCCCATGATGCAGGCTCCGCACTGAATGCACTTGCCTGAGTCGGCCACGACCCGCCAATCCTCGAAGCGGAAGGTCTTCGTTGGGCAAATGGAAACACAAGCCCCGCAATGCACGCACTCATTCTCATCCCTGATGACGGGAATCTCCAGGGGCACGACCTTCACCCCGCGCCTCTCGAATGCCTCCCTTACCTCCAGGCATTTGTCGGAAGGCACTTCCAGGACGATCTCTCCGCTCACAGCATCGATGCTGGCTCTCTCGATGTTCACCAGAGCGCCCGTCTCCAGGATGACTGAGGCTATGAGAGGATAACGCACAATGCTCGGAGCTACATGCAGCATGAGTTTCATGTTCTATCGCCTCCGCGCGAAGAGCCGGGAAAGGTGATTGCTGGTGATCATTCCAATTACCTTGTTGTCTCTGTCTACCACCGGCATTGCCGAGATGCTGTGCGTATCAAAGGTGCGGGCAGCGAGTTCAATGGGCTCATCCGCTTTAACAGAATAAACTCGCCTGGTCATGATGTCTCCAATGCGAGAGGATTTGCCACCTGCAACGGCCTTGGATATATCCCAGGCGGTGATTATGCCCATCAGCCGTCCATCCCTGGAGATCACCGGCAGGTGATCGAAGCTTCCGCTCACAATCAGCCTGGCCGCTTCCTCTACCCCGATGTCCTCCCGAACCGTGACCACGTCGCGACTCATGACGTCTCCCACGTTTGGCGATTCCTTGGTCTGCTTCATGGGCCGGGAACTGCCCACACGGGGCAAGGGCTCCACGGCAGAGCTTAGCAGAAACTCGCCCTTCTCCACCTGCTGCTTTAAAGTGAGGGCCACTTCCCTGGCTACATGGAAACTGGAGAGTGAGGAGGTAGAGACCTCTTTTCCATTAATATCGATCATTCCCGACTTCAGATCCTCGTAGCTTACCATCTTCAAAGAGGGCCGATCCCGGCGGGCGATGCCATAGTCCACCACAGGAACGGTGATGTCTCTATCCCGCACGGCTGTGCTTTTGGCCAGCTTCTCATTGAGGATTGGTATGGGAATGCCTATTCCCAGGTAGAGGCTGGGGCCGTATTTATGAAATGTCGCAGCTCTCAGAAAGTGGTTATTCATCTTTTTCATGTCGCCCGTGACCATGAGCGTGGAGAAGTTATTCTGGGGATTATGCTGCGTGCCCGCTCCCATGACGTAGCCCTGCGCTCCGGCCAGAAAGATGCGCGTACCTATTCCAATGTAATCGAAGTTGGGATCATTGGATAGCGGGGAGAGAATACCCGATCCGCTGTAGTGAATATTGCCAAAGCGGGGAAGCAGTGTGCCCATGTAGGTATGCATGGTCTGGTCGGCGGAATTGGTGGCCGCGTTGTAGCGCTGGTAAGCGTTGCGTGGATTAACCATGATGGCCTGATTGAAATCCTCCAGACGCAGGCTGGTCTCCAGCTCCATCTGAGGATAGCAGTCTGTGCCCGCGCCATATGCGTCCACCTCTATCTGCTTTCCCGAAATGAGATCTTCCATGACATGCGCTCCGCCGTACTCTATTCCTCGATCCTCGGAGGGCTGCGTCGCGCCTAAGAATAGATCAACCGCGGCGACTCCGCCGTAGGCTTCTACTTTATTGAGTAGAGCTTTAGAAATTTTTATGGGCGGGTCGCTATGGCCCAGATTGAGAAATACTCCTGAGGAGCACATGGCTCCAAAAGTTCCAGTGGTTACTACATCCACCTCGCGCACGGCTCCGGCAAGGCCCAGCTCGTCCACGATGTCAGGCATCTCCTCTGCCGTTACGACGCGGGCGCTCCCGTCGCGAATGCGTTCGTTGATATCCGCTAACGACTTCTCTTGCACGAGTCTCCAAATGATAGGGAATCCGATAAAAACTTGTTGGGTTTATTGCTGGGTCGTGATGCAATTGATCCACTGCCTGGCCCTCGCCAACCGCAAATCACAAGAATGCGCACCTGCGAACATCCTCAGCCCGGATGCTTTTGCACCGACCACAGCGTGAATGTACCGGGAAAGCCCTTCATGGCCACGCCATCGTGCCGCTGCCATCCCAGCCGTTTGTGCTGCCCGGCACCGATCCGGTCGATATCCTCTTTGGCCCGATCGCTGAGCCAGATCTCCGGGCCTTTGATGGCTCCGACCACGCGGGAGGCAAAGTTCAAAGTGCCGCCAAAGGCACTATCTAGAAAATCACTCGTATCTTGCGCCATTGATCAGTGCCTTCAGATTGTCCCATGTCCAATTGTAGATCTTGTCAGATGTCAAAGCAGCCTTGGGTTTAACGCAGCTCTTATCATTTCTACCCCCTGGCCGTTCATCCCGGCCTTGGACGCGATCGCCAGGCAAGCCGGGCCCGCCTGGCGGACGACGCCGCCCCGGCCCACGGGCAACGGCCACGCGCGCGTGCATCCGGTCCCGCGGCCCCGAAGGGAGCAGCAAGCCGGAAACAGCCGGGAATTGCATCTTAACATTCTCTGTGTCTCTGCGCCTCTGTGATTCGTTCCAAAGTTTATATATACTTATCTGCTAATAATAACTGAAATCGTCGTCGTCCTCGAATTCAGCGCTTCCTGAAAAGCCAGTCAGCCGGATTCCGGCTCCATCTGGCCCTCAGGCCCCTGCCATCTGCAATCATGGCTTCTTCGCGCCTTCGCGCCTTCGCGTGAGGCCGTTACCCCAAGAGCTTCGTGCGACGATAGCCGCAAGTTATATTTCATTATCTGCAGTTTGCACCTACTATGAGGACTCTTAGTTATCGAATCACTCTTAGAAGGGAACCAGAAGGCGGCTACACCGTCCTGGTCCCGGTGCTTCCCGGATGCGTCACCTACGGAAAGACTGTGGAGGAGGCCATTGAGATGTCCAGGGATGCAATCACTGGTTATGTGGAGAGCCTCATTGAGGATGGCGAGATCGTCCCTGTGGAGGACGACCTCATCGAGTGCAGGGTGACTGTGGAGGCCCATGCCTAAGCTGCCTCCTCTCTCACCTCAAAAAGTAATAGCCATACTGGAAAAGAAGGGCTTCGTACTGAAAAAAGTTACAGGTAGCCATTACATCTTCGCGAATGCCGTGACAAAGAGACGTGTCACTGTTCCTTTTCATAGCAGCCAAGATGTTGCCAAAGGAACACTCCTCCAAATTTTAAAGGACGCTGGAATCAGCAGAGAAGAACTGAAGGATCTTCTCTAAGCTGGCTTTTTCCCTCCAACAACGTTATCTGCCCCGACCGCGAAGTGGTGCCCGAAGATGCCAAGTAATCCAGGCAAGAAAATCGTTCTCACAAGCGACACCACCATGATGAGCAGCTATCACGGCGGAGTGATGCTCGGCTTTGCCGCTATCATGCCCAGGAGAGCTTTGCCTGACTGGATTTTTCATAAATTTTTCTGCCCGCCTGTTCCTGCCGCAAAGGATGGCTCGGCAGAGATCGCTCCTTGCGGCATGCGAAAGGTAGAAGCGGCATTGCTGGAAGCAGGCTTCTCCCAAGAGGATGTAATGGTGGCCCATCCCTATCATCTGGACAAGGCCATCGGACCGCAGACGAAGATCGTAGGCATAACTCATGACGATCCCATGGGGAAGATCGCCGTGCGAGAGGTCGAGGATATCATCGGCCGGGGACCGCCCTTCAATCGCACCAAGTTTCTGGAACTGGTGCGCCATCCGCTCATTAGAGAGCACAGGCCAAAGGTAGTAGTAGGTGGCAACGGCGCCTGGGAGGTGATGGGCGAGGACGTGGGCGTGGACCACATTTACCTGGGCGAAGGGGAAAGCGATTTTCCTGAGATATGCAGAAAGATCATTGGCAAAGAGAGCGTCCCGCCCGTTATCCGGGGCAGAGCGGTTTTGGGAGAGGCAATTCCTGTCAATCGCAAAGCTACCATCGGCGGCATTGTGGAGATCGGCAGAGGCTGCTGGCGAGGCTGCGCCTTCTGCTCACCGGCCATGCGCACCTTGCGCCACCGGCCTATGGAAAAAATCCTGGAGGACGTTAGGGTGAACCTGGCCGGCGGCCAGAAGGACATCATCCTGCACAGCGAGGATTTCTTCTCCTACGGCTATAGCGGCGGCAACCCCGATGAAAAGAAGATCCTGGAGTTGGTGTCCAGCGTAAAGCAGCTCCGTCCGAAGACCATTGATGTCTCCCATCTAAGCCTGGCCTCAGTTCATCAAAACCAACAACTTTTGCGCAAGGTCTCGCAGATCGTAGGCGTGGGCTCGGATCAGAATCATATGTCGGCCTGGATCGGCATCGAGACGGGAAGCTGCCGCATCCTGAAGATGCATATGCCGAATAAAGCGCGGCCCGCGAAGATCGACAATTGGCCCGAAATTGTAAGGGATTGCTACCGTCTTTTCGCGGAAGAGTCCTGGCTGCCTGTGGCAAGCCTGGTCCTGGGCCTGCCGGAAGAGACGGCAGAGGATGTAATAAAGACCACTGAGCTAGTGGAGTCCCTCATGGATTACACCGGACTCATGCTGCCACTCTTTTTCACCACCATCGCCGATACAAAGCTGGGAGGAAGAAAAGGCTTTGCCAGAGAGGATGCCCTGCCCGAGCACTGGCAACTGGTGGGATTGTGCCTGGAGTATAACCTGCGGCATCTCAAGAAACTACACCGCATCTATCGGGAGAGGATGACAGCAGGACCGGCAGTTCACGCCGCCCTGAAGGGCATAAACCTGATGGCGGACCTTGTGCTGAGCAAGTACATGAAGAGAATGAAAAGAGGCGAGCCGCCTAACTGATGCATCGCCGTTATCGGCATCAAGCGGCATAAGTGATTCATGCGGCATAAGCGATAGTGGTATCGTGATTATGCCGATGGTGTAAACATTTATTAATTTCAGCTCTTAATAATTATCCAGAACAGACCTCACAACACCCTTATGATCCCCCTTGAGGGAATAGACGTTATGGTCCCCGGAAACGTCAATGCTCAGAATGCCCAGGCGAGTATTCATGAGCCCCACCATGGCCGAAACTCCGCGATAACTGACGTCAAAACCCTCCTTCGCGAGGTAGGTGAAGACGTCCTCAGTGGTGTAAGCTCCATCGCTCAAAAACAACTTTAAGACAGCCTTCCTAATACCTATTCCGTCCCGTTTAAGATAATTTCTGAGCCTCTCCTGGATTCGTTCTTCAGCGCTTTCCATCCGGCAAAATCACCGCCTTCAAGCAATGAATTTAAGGATTATAAAGGTATTCTCTCTACGACCAGTCCATCCTCAAAGGGATACTTCTCAATTATACTCAGAATACATGAGGCGCTTTTCAGCTCGTTCGTTATATCCTCCAGGATGGGAGCGGCGATATCTATCCTCCCCTCCAGGCAGGAGTACATATCTTGCGGAACCGCCAGGTCCCCAAGAATCTGCAGAGCTGCCTGCAAATCTCCCTCAATTATGCCATGGATTATGGTGCCTTCCTCGCTCACATGATCAAAGGGCCGCGCCGTTCGATTTGCCCGGCGCAAGAGTCGCTCTTTAAGCTGCACCGCATCCTTGAAGCAGGAAGGGCAAAAGTGCGCTTTCACGTCATCTTTCAGGAAATGCTCCCTGGCGACCTCTTTGCTTCCTATGGCTCCAGAGCCCAGATCCTCCGGCAAAAAGCCTGCTTCGGCCAGGCCGGCATAGTTGGTCTCAGAGAACTCCAGCTCGTTTACGTTCAAAAAAGCATCAGCATCCCTTACAGCCTCGATGATGGCGGGAGCGGGCTTAATGGAAGGTATCTCTACGCCGGCTATCAGGCCCAGGGTCTTTGCCTGCCGCAGGGCCTCCTTCAGCCCGACGGGATGAGACCATTCGGATATAGGAGGATGAAAGCGGATCTCGTCCAGGCCGGCCTGCTTTAGCCTTTCCAAGACCTCGCGACCAGGAAGAAGGCCAGTATAAAGGTGGATGTGATGCGACTGCCCCAATGCATTCTTCAAAGATCGTATGCAATCCAGTACATAGTCTAATTTCAAAAGCGGCTCGCCGCCGGTGATTCCTGTGCCCAGTGCGTCTATGGCGAAAGCTTCCTTCAGGATGTCAGCAATTTCTTGCACCGGCATTTCATCGGCAAAGACTTGATCGCGACCCCGCCGCTCCTCGGACAGCGGACAGTAGAAACAGCTGCGCGGACAATTGCCTGTGACGAAGAGCACCAGGCCCGCCCCCTGGCGACAGATGCGGCAGCCAGGCGTCAGGTAATTGTAAATTGATCCCACAGAATCTTCTTGCCACTTTACCATTGCAAATATGCGAGCGGTGTTGGCTTAATTAGATTTGTATCCAAACGGTTATCAGAGTGGAGAGGTCATTAATCCAGTTATATTAAAAGGATGGTTATTTGTGAGAGAATATCTTCTCGGAAACGCAGCAATTGCCAGAGGCCTCCTGGAGGCAGGAGTGGGGCTTGTCGCCGGCTATCCCGGGACCCCCTCCTCAGAGATCATAGAAACGCTGGTTGATCTCAAGAGTGAGAGGCCGCTGCACGTGGAATGGTCCGTGAACGAGAAAGTAGCCCTGGAGGTGGCGGCAGGAGCCTCCTGGACTGGCCGGCGCGCCGCGGCCACCATGAAGCATGTGGGCTTGAATGTGGCAGCAGATCCCTTCATGACCCTTGCCTACCTCGGCGTGGGCGCGGGACTGGTGGTGATCTGTGCCGATGATCCCTACTGCCATTCCTCGCAAAATGAGCAGGACTCGAGGCGTTATGCCCAGTTTGCCGGCATACCCTGCCTGGATCCAGCGAATCCCGGAGAGGCAAAGGAGATGACAGTTTTTGCCTTTGAGCTCTCCGAGAAATTCAATATCCCGGTCATGCTCAGGCCCACTACGCGCGTCTCTCACGCCAGAGCGGACGTAGAGATCGGCCTGGCAAAGGCCACTAGCGGACAGTGCCGGTTCGTCAAGAATCCTGCGCGACGAGTGGCCCTGCCCAGCCATGCCCGGCCGCTTCATAGTGAGCTTTTGGCCAAACAGGCCGCCATCGAGGAGGCGCTGGAAAGCGCGCCCTGGAACAGGCTCGCTCTGCATGGCAATGTAGGAATCATCGCCTCAGGAATCGCGGGAATGTACGCGAAGGAAGCTATTTTCGAGCTGGATGAAGACCTCTCATTCCTTTGTATCGGAACCTATCCTCTACCCAAAAAATTGATCAGCCGCATGCTAGAGCACGTCTCCAGGGTAATGGTAATAGAAGAGCTGGAGCCGGTGGTAGAAGAGCAGGTGCAGATGTTAGCCCGAAAGGTCAATCCCAATGTGGAGATCCTGGGAAAGGAGGGATTCATCCCCCGCGAGGGCGAGCTGGACTATTTGCTGGTGAGAAATGCCATAGCCCGCATGCTTGGCAAGACGGAGAAGCTAGCTTTGGAGAGTCCTGCTGTGAGCATTCTGCCGCCCAGGCCCCCTTCGCTCTGCGCAGGCTGCAGCCACCGGGCCACCTATTACGCCATGCGAAAGGTCTTCGGCAAGAATGCAATCTACCCCAGCGACATCGGCTGCTACACCATGGCGGTTGGCATGGGAACTGTGGACACTTGCCTGTGCATGGGAGCAAGCATCACTCTGGCCAGCGGCATTCGCTTCGGCGGGGAGAATGAAGGCATATGCTGTAGTCTCGGCGACTCAACCTTTCTGCATGGAGGCATGACCGGCCTTCTCAATGCCGCCTACAACAAGGCCAGGATCACCGTGACCATTCTGGACAACTCCACTACAGCCATGACCGGCCATCAGCCCCATCCGGGCACGGGCATGACGGCCACGGGAGAGGCGACGGTCCAGGTTTCAATAGAAGCTCTGGCCAAAGCCTTGGGCGCGGGACTGGTGGAGACGGTCGATCCCTACGACCTGGATCAGACAATAGACAGCTTCCAGAGGGCTAAGGAATACCCGGGCCTTTCCGTGATCATCGCCCGGCAGCCCTGCGTCATCAAAGCCCGTCGCAGTGGCGCTCGCCCTAAACCCCTTCATGTGGGAGCAGACTGCAAAGGATGCAAGATCTGCCTTGACTTCGGCTGCCCGGCCATAGAATTCGAGAAGGATATGGCCCGGATCAATGCACTATGCACCGGCTGCGGTGTATGCGCCGCGATCTGCCCGGCATCCGCCATTCAGGAGGTAGCAAGATGAGGACATCAGAATGCGACATAGTAATCGTAGGTGTGGGCGGCCAGGGAGTCATACTGATCTCGGATGTGATAGGCAGGGCGGCGGTAATAGCTGGAAAACCTGTCTGCGGAGCTGAGACGCACGGCATGGCCCAGAGGGGCGGCAGCGTGATCAATCACACTCGCATAGGATGCCGTTTTTCTCCCATGGTCGCCTCAGGCGGAGCAGATGTGCTTGTTGCATTAGAGCCGGGGGAAGCCCTGCGCTTCGCCCACTTCCTCTCGCCAGAAGGAGTAGCACTGATCAATACCAGGCCTGTCTTGCCTTCTACCGTGACCTGCGGCAAGGCAGACTATCCGCCTCTTTCGGAGATCCTCGCCCCCTTAAAAGCGCGATGCTGCAATGTGATCGCCATGGATGCCACGGCTCTGGCCGAGAAAGCGGGCACAGCTGTGGCCATGAATGTGGTAATGCTGGGCGCCCTTTCCAGGTATATTCCACTCTCCGAGGAATTGATTATTCAGGCTCTTTCCCTTGTGGTGCCGCCCAGGTTCTTGGAAGCGAATAAGAAAGCATTCGCCTTAGGAAAAGCTGAAGTAGAATAGAAGCTAAAGAAAGGGCCATGGAAGAAGAAAAGAAAGCAGATGAAATAAAGACAGAAGAGAAGAAAACCGGGGACAATGCAGCCCCCATAGTCACCCGTTCTATGGTAGAGGAAGCCTGTCCCACCTGTGGTGCACAGGAGCCTTCCATGCCCGCTGTGCTCCCCGATCCCAGCTGGTCCACAGAGAAGCTAATCGCAGCTACCAAGGACAAGCACATGCTGGTGCGCTCCAACGCTATCATTCTCCTCTCCAAGCGCGAGGCCTCAGAGTCTTTGGAGGCTCTCATCGAGGCCCTCAAAGATGAAGAATATCTGGTCAAGAGCAATGCCATGGTGGCCATCTCCGCTTATGGAAAACAGGTCTCGGATCGTGTGATTCAGGCTCTAGACGATGCCGATAAAGATGTGCGTGCAGGCGCCGCCTGGATCGTAGGAGAGCTAAAAGACAACCGTGCCATAGAAGCCCTGGAGAAGGTCGCCAGGGGCGATTATCCACTGGCGAGAATTCAGGCCAAGGCGTCCCTGGTTGCTATGGGCAAAGGCCCCAAGAAGCAAGCTAAGAAGGAAGAGCCTGAGGTGCCTGTGGAAGAGCCTGAGGTGCCAAAAGAGGAGAAAACTGAATAGAATCTCCTTTTTTCAGGCTTTTTCCGCCCGGCCCATTCTCGGCCACTTAGAAAAGACATCTCCTTGATCCAGCCATTGCCGGCTGAAGGTTTGAAGATATGCCTGCTCAAGCTTGGGCTGCAAGCCGCACCGGCCTTTGCGCGCCAGATCCTGGGCCCTTCTTATGTTGGCCTTCCTGGCGCGGGCAATGAGCCAGAGGTCGTCCTGGCTCAAAGCGACATGCATCTCGCGACAATAGACGCTCAAAAACCGCTCGAAGAGAGAATCGACATCCCAGCGGTTCAGCCCAAAGAACTTGGAAGGAGGAAACTGCTTGACCAGCTCCAGACCGAATCTGAACCTGGCTAAATCCAGATGGGGAGTACAGACATATTCACGCCTTGGGAAGTCGATGAGATAAAGCATCATGCTATTATTTTTGATGATGATGTTCCAGGATGTGAAATCGAAGAACGGCGTGACCATGGTTTTGAGGTTACACTCGCTCATCCGCTCTTGGCTTTCGGCGAGGAACTGATTGATGTCGTCCTCGGGCGCGTTGGTGTCGATTTTGACCGACTCATTGTCCCCCCGGCGAAAGAGTGCATGGAATTTTGCCAGGGCAATTGCTGAAAGATCTACGGCGCTGTTAAGGTATTGCAGGCTCACCGGCCTGATCTCATGCAGCATATGGGCAAGATTTATGCCCTGCACATGGCTCATAGCCAGGATTCCTTTCTGTGCGTCTACAAATAGGGGCTGGGGAGAGGAGACTGCCCCATCTTTGCAGCCGTAGTAAAAGCGTGATAGGTTGGCAAACTCAAGAGCTACTTCGCGGGGCTGATAGTTGCGAGAGATCTTGACCACGATCCTGTCCCGGATTTGCCCCTTGCAGAGGTCCAGCATAAAGATATGGGAGTTTCGGCAGGGGATTGTTTTTTTACACTCTATCGTGAAACCTGGATACCGCTCTTCTATGTACTCTTGGACTTCGCCACGGTTCATCAGTTGCTACCTCTTTCGCGACGGATCAATGACGATAATGCCGTTTAAAGCAAATGGTCGATCCTGAAAAATTATATCAAGGAGAAACGACCATTATAAAATATGGACAGCGCAATTGGCAGCAGCGTCTACAATTTCATCGAGCTGGTGGGAACCTCAAGCAAAGGCTGGGAAGAGGCGGTCAGCAATGCCATAGACAGGGCAGACGGGAAGCTGACAAACATGAGGATAGCCGAGGTTGTCGAGATGGACACAAAGCTTGTCGACGGCAAGATAGTGCAGTTCCGGGCCAAGGTCAGGCTGTCTTTTAAGCACGAGGTCGAGCCGGAGACCCTTTGAATTGAAGGAAAGGCTTAACAGATAGAACTTCAACGCTAAGGGATGTGCCCAAAGTAAGCCTCATCATCCCCACCAGAAACGAAGCAGAGACGATCTGCGAATGCATTCAAAGAGCCCAACAGGTCTTCGCAGAAATGGACCTGGAGGGAGAGATCCTGGTGGCAGACAGCTCGAGCGACGAGACGGCTGCAATTGCTAATTCATGCGGGGCAAAGGTTATCAAGCCCCAAAAGCTGGGATACGGAAATGCCTACCTGGCTGGCTTCGAGCAGGCGGAAGGGGACTACATAGTTCTCATGGACGGTGATCTGACCTATGATCCCAAAGCCATTCAAGATATGATCGTCATCCTGCAAAGCGGCAATTATGACATGGTTATGGGGTCGCGACTCAATGGAGTGATTCTTCCAGGAGCCATGCCTGCCCTTCATCGTTATATTGGAAATCCAGTTCTCACCTGGATTTTGAACACACTCTTTTCCAGCCGCATTTCTGATGCCCACTGTGGCCTTCGTGCCATTAGCAAAGATGCCCTAAAAAAACTGAATCTCAGGTCGGGAGGAATGGAGTTCGCCTCCGAGATGCTCATTGAGGCTGTCTGCAAAGATCTGAGAATTGCTGAGGTTCCCATCACCTATTCCCCTCGCAAAGGACTGTCCAAGTTGCACTCCTTCACTGATGGCTGGAGACATGTGCGTTTCATGATGCTCTACCGGCCTGTGCCGTTTCTTCTCATTCCCGGACTTTTAGCCCTTGTTTTTGGGCTGGCCCTATCCGGGGGAGTGTATCTGCAGGGAGGATTAAGGATGCATTCCCTGATCTTGGGCGGCCTGATGCTTATCATAGGCTATCAGATGTTCTTGGCGGGACTCTATTTTGAGGCCTTTGGGGCATCCTATGGACTCTCTCGCCCGGGAAGAATAAAATGGATGATCAGCTATCACTCCTTGGAAAAGGAGCTTTTCATCGGCATGGTTTTGCTTGCTGCAGGCGTCCTTCTCGGTCTGAAAGTCATGCTGAGCTGGGGGGCATCCGGCTTCGGGGCTCTAGACGCAGCTTCCAGCGCCATGATGGCCATGATCTTTTCCATCCTGGGAATTCAAACCATCTTTTCCGGGATGTTCATAAGCCTGCTCTTGCTCAATAATGGACAGCAGGATTAGTGCATAACATTAACCACACAATGAATGCCCCATTTCTGACCAATCCTCCGAAACATCCCGGCTGGTGGAATTAGTCGTTAGCCACTGGTTATAACCTAATGGCTACGGACTACCACAACAGAGACACAGAGCGCACGGAGGACTCACAGAGGACTCGATTATTCTATTACCCACTCGAAATAGCGAGAAACCAACATCTCCCACCTGGCCTCCCGCCCCCCCCGCACGCGAGCACGCCGCCAGGCCGCGTGCCCGGGCATTACTCAGAGCGAGGGCCGGTTAAAAGGTTATAATGGGAATTATGCCCAATCATTTCATTGACTGCTATCCATCCTGCTTCTCAGATCCGAGTTTTTCGAGGTCGCTCATTCGTTATTCCGCCCTTTATTTTGTTAAATAGTGGCGCGTCTGACTTATTCTTCTGTGGTTTAGAGGGATCATGCTTGCCTGGCCCGTCGTTGGGCATTCCTTTAGCACCTTTTTTCTTGCTCATTTAAATTCACCTTTTGTTATATCTACCTCTTCCTTTAAATACTAGCTAGCTTCCCGGCAGGCTGTCCTGCAAGTACCCGATTGATGATGCAGTTTTTCGAGATGCCATCCTCAACTGCCCTATAAAAAAGGAAATAAGCGCCGAATTATGCGGCGGCGCTATTTTTTCAATTTAAGGCTTACACGCAGGGCAGCCAATCAACGCTGATTGCGCCGCATGTGGAGTTGCCCCAGAGCTGGATGAACTTCTCGATGGAGAAGACGCCAGTCAGGTCCTCGACAGATCTGCCGTACTCAGCATGGCGGCCTTTGAGCTGTGGGTCAGCCTTGGGGTCCCGGGAGATCCAGCCGATGTGGGCAACGCCGATGACGTTGCTGTTCAGATTAGCCTCGAGAACACCGGTACAGCAAGCGGGTACGGCAGTGTTGCCGCCTATATCGCTGTTGTATCCCCTGGTCTTGACCTCGGTGGTCTTCTGGAGGTGCTCAGCATGGGTGTACATCTCAGTAAGCACAGCGCCTATCTTGTAGTTCTGCACGCAGAGCTTATCCACCCATTTCTGGTCGTAAGTGCCGGTCTGATATGAGACGGGCATGTACTCCAGCTCCTGCTCCGAGGTGAAGTTGATGTAGTCCATGCGTTCTGACCCAGTCGGCCAGGGACAATTCAGGTCCGTAGGTTGCCTCTCGGCTTCAAGCTCAATTCTGGAAGTGATTACATTTCCTGAGCCCGACTGCTTCTCCACCAGCTTTTGCCCATTAAAGCCGTTTTGTGTGGAGATGACCATCTCCAGGCTTCGATACCCCACTCCTTTTACAGACGATTTCTCGTACATGTAATTGGCAGCCCCAGCCATGCCAACTAACGCCATGGCGATAACCGCTAAAACAATCAATTCTCTCTTCAATCCACACAACCTCCTCTAGCCTGGTTAGTCCCTGAATCGGGCACATTTAAAAAAGCCCAGGCTTTCACTCTCCTGATACCCTAGCACCCCGGTACAGGTTCTCTGGAGGCTATTTTAATGTTTTGGCCGCCTAAATTCGTGAAAGAAAAAAAAGGACGCTCATGCTACTTGCCGAATGAATTTAGCCGGTTCACGAAGTCGTTGCATGAGCTGCTTAAGCAAGTGCTGGTAAAGCTGGGACTGATTGGTGTCGGTATTTTAATGCTTGGCACTTTCAGACAGTCTCCTTCCTGGCATGGTGTCCTGGATTTTGTGTCATCCCGGAAGAGTATTCTCCTATTGATCTCAAATGATCCGAAATACTCCTCAAACTCCTTCAGATTTTTCTGACCGGGAATTACCTGCCTAGCATCTATCAGGTAATATCCAGTGAAGTTGTCCATCGTCTTGAACTCTGCCGTCTTCTTTAGAGATCCCGTCTGATGCAGTGTGAAATCCTGGTTCTTGAACTCCATCTGCTGCACATCGTAGCTTTCCCGGACTTTGGCACCCACTCCACCGAAAATTGCAGAACTCTTGAAGCTCTCTGTTCCTACAAGCGCATCCCCAAGAGATACGGCATTGTAGTTGTCAACTGCATCCTGTTCCTGGAAGTTGGCATTTTTGCCCCTTGCAGCGTCCACCAGGTATTCGTTCTTCACCAGGGCATCCACGCTGCCGGAAAACAGCACGTTTTTGGTGGACTTGATACCAGAGTTCATGGATCTGAGGTCTTTATTGATCTGAAACTGGCCCGAGCCGCTCACAGTCGTCTCTGAGGCGTAGTCGAATGCTTGCACCATGAATTTAGCATCTCTTTGCCCAGAGCGGCGGCATTTGGCCGAGGCCTCCACCGCGAATCTGTACTCTCCGGCTACTGCGTTTGTATCCGGAAAAACTTGCAGGGCCACGAAGCGAGAGACTCCTGCCGGAATGGTCATGGGAGTGGTCGTCCAGCTAAACCATTCAAATGGACAGCCCTCCGGCTTGACGCCGACCTGTGCCTCCACCTCCGTTCTGCCATCGTTACTTACCGTAACCATGAAGTCCAGCGGTTTGCCCGGGGTTGTATAAAATTTATCCGGCTCTGACTCTGGCCCGGTAAGGCCGATGGCAACGGTGAGGCTACCGGAATCACCAGAACAGGGGCTGGGCAGAAATGCAGGCAAAGTTGGCGATGTGGGACCAGTCCATGGGCTGCTCGAAACATCACCAGGGGCCATGCCCGAGTCCTCAACAGTTGCCGCTACCGGGGCTGCCGTCAGGATGAATATTATCATTATCCAAATCATTTGTCTTTTCATGCTAACCCCCCAACATAAAGCTTTAAAAAAAATAGAAAAACTGCAGGCTTTTTCGGCCTAGCAGTCTATGCCTTCGCACGGCGCACGGATTCTATCGGGCACCGGGTTCTCATGGAACTTAATGGTCTTCTCGGCTTCGAACACACCCGTGAACATCTCGTGGGCCTTTATGTCCTTGTAGAATATCTTATGCCAGGTTGCGTCCGTGCCCCAGGTACCATTGAAGGAGTTCTTGGTCTCAAGACCAATCAGATGGGACGGAACATATACGCCATTTTTGGCCGTCATGAGATCCTCGACTAACGCTCTGTCTCTGCCGGCATTCTTGAGCAAGTTGGGCAGATCCTCCGGTTTGCCATAGGGCGACTCATAGGGCGTGGTTGAGGCAAAGAACGCGGTCTGATCCTGTTCCATCTCGTTTACTGAGAAAAGCTCCTGAACATTGGCACCCATGCCACCATAGAATGCCTTGGAGTTGAGGAGTTTGCCGCCGGTCAAGGGCGTCTCGCCAGCATAGGTCAACTTCGTGGTCTGTATGAGATTTAGACCGGATTCATTTCCACCATTGACTGAGGATACATTCCTCTTCAGCTTGTCGGCATTCTGTGAATATGCGGTCTCCTGGTCCAGCTCTAGATCTCCGTCACCATTCATGGTGTTGAAATACTCGAGTGCTATTTTTTTGTCGATTACCGATGTGCTGACATCGATAATTCCCGTTCCGGATACCTTATGTGCTTCACAAAACTGCTCATACTGTACGGGTGGAACTATGGGCGGATTGGCCATCACAGTACCACATAGCCCCATAAAGGCAATCGCTAGTACTACTATTCCTACTACTCCCTTCATGCTACATTCACCCCCGATGTTAATGCAACAAATTTCTTATCCCTTTTGTGTAGATGCTTTATCGCTTTATGTGCGATCTTTAAACTACAGAATACTCTGGCGTTTTTATTTGATATAAATCTATCTGTTATTTGCACGGGAAAAAGTTGATCAGCGCTTACGACGGCACATAAGTATCTTACTTACAGCCGGATTTTGCATCCCGGAAAGAAAATCCGACGCGATATGCCTAAAAAATTTATAATTGATATATTTGCAGGCAAGGCAGCCAGTCAACGCTGACAGCGCCGCATGTGGAGTTGCCCCAGAGCTGGGTGACTTCTCGATGGAGAAGACGCCGCTCAGGTCCTCGACAGATCTGCCGCACTCAGTATGACGGCCTTTCAGCTATGGGTCAGCATTGTGGTCGCGAGAGATCCAAACGATGTGGGCAAAGACGATGACGCTGCTGTTCCGGATCGTTTCAAGAGCACCTGTGCAGCAGGCATGGTTTCCATGCAGTGCTATGGCCTCTGGTCTTGACCTCGGTGGTCTTTTGCAGATAGCGCGGCATGAGTGAATACCTCAGTCAACACAGCGCCGATTTTATAGTTCTGCGCGCACAGTTTCTCTTACCCACGTCTGGTCGTTAAAGCCGGTCTGGGTGAAAATGATCAGTATCCTACGCCCTTGGGCGAGAGCTGCTCTTTTGGCAACGCCACGAAATCAAGAATATGGAAAGATAATTAAAAAAAATAAAATGAACTCCGGGCTTTACAGCTCGAAGCCTGCGTTAATGTTACAGATTTCTATTAAATGCAGGGCAGCCAGTCAACGCTGATTGCGCCGCATGTGGAGTTGCCCCAGAGCTGGATGAACTTCTCGATGGAGAAGACGCCAGTCAGGTCCTCGACAGATCTGCCGTACTCAGCATGGCGGCCCTTGAGGTTCTTTTCAGCGAGTGGGTCGCGGGAGAGCCAGCCGATGTGGGCAACGCCGATGACGTTGCTGTTCAGGTTAGCCTCGAGAACACCGGTACAGCAAGCAGTAACTAGAGTATTGCCGTATCCCCTGGTCTTGACCTCGGTGGTCTTCTGCAGGTGCTCAGCATGGGTGTACATCTCAGTCAGCACAGCGCCGATTCTGTAGTTCTGCACGCACAGCTTCTCAACCCACTTCTGGTCGTAGGTGCCTGTCTGGTAAGAGACGGGCATGTATTCGAACTCAGCTTCCTTGGTGAAGTTGATGTAGTCCATGGGGATACTTCCGGTTGGCCACGGGCAGTCACCGAGTGAGTTGCCGAGCCTATCGAGCTGCCTCTCGGCCTCAAGCTCAGTCCTCTCGGTAATAACGTTACCGGAACCGGACTCTTTCTCTACCAGCTTCTGGCCCATAAAGCCATACTGGGTGGAAATGATCATCTCTACGTTTTTGTATCCAACGCCCTTGATCGATGCCTTTTCGTACATGTAATTGGCTGCGCCGGCCATGCCTACTACGGCCATGGCGATAATAACCAAAACAGCTATTAGTTTTCTCATTTATTTCCCTCCTCTTTTTATCCGGATCGATAGCTGCATTAAAAGCAATGATCCCTAATGTATCACCCCGATTGGACAGCGGACCGCGTTATCGCATCTGAAGGAACAATTGCGTGCGATCCTCCACGGCGTGAGGCGCCTGGCCCCATATTTTTGATCGGGCAATTGAAAACGTCTCTCAGGCACGATTCTAATAATCAGGCTAATGGCATATAAATTTATCGAGCGATCGCTGCTTTCTTGGCAATGCGACGAAATCAAAAATATAATTGATACAGTTTTTGGTCGTGAACCAGTTATGGGTTGGAATTCGGATCTGCTACAGAAATCTACCTTGTTGGATAATGATTATTTCAGGATTAACAACATTGAAGCGTGTTCACAGTATCGCTATCAACAAGCGAGTTCCAAAAACTCCAACCTAT
>Ga0351898_1008_pt1 | contig 70799 bp, 59 predicted proteins | sample BONcelHT113001C5_FD_206873 | JGI IMG/M metagenome (GOLD analysis project Ga0351898, IMG submission 206873) | Enriched cells from coal bed in the Powder River Basin, Montana, United States - BONCAT cells T11 rep1 HSBNCT.T11.300.1.C5 ...
ATCTTGTCAAAGGTCGTGCCATGGCCGAGAAGCTTGGCCCGGCATGGTCGAGGCAGGGGAGCAGCCGGACGGGCCCGGCGGTTGATGGCGGAAGCTGCACGGGGCCGACTGGCACGGCTAAAAGCGCCGGATTGTGGTGGCTACGAAGGTGGCGGGATTTGAATAGCATCCTTGCACATCGATTCAGCCAAATTAGATATGTCGAAAATTCATTCCATAAAGTATGGAAGGGTCCCATAGACAAGAGTGATTTAGGTCTTGTTTGGAGAGGGATGAAAAAAGATATCATCCACCCAGGTTATACATACTCCAAAGAGCTAAAATAGTCCGTATATCGCGGTTTAGTCCTGACGCAGGTACATTAGACGCAAATCCCGCAGGGCGTTTGCATCGCATCGCCCGGACTCGACCCCCCGTCCAGGCATTTTTCGCTGGGCATTCGAAAAAACTGACGATTAGCTTTTCCCTTTCTCCCCTATCCGGGCATTGATCACTCTGTCCGATCTCTCCAGCGCCTCGTGCGTTCCCCCGTAGTGCCTGGCCGCCTCCTGCATGATCTGCTTGAAGCCCTCCAGATCACCAGCATCCGCTTTTTCGCATAGCCGCATGCATTCGGCCACAAAGGTCTGGCGAACGGCTGCCGCCTTGGGATTCTTCTGGATGGAGGCGTAAAGCTCTGGATTCTGGTCTAAAATTCGGCCCACAAAGTCGATCATGATCTCGTAGACCGGGGACATGAATCTCCTTGATCTCTCCACATCAAAGTCCAGGGTGCGCAGCGCCACCCCAATGCCGATGTAGGCGAAGTGGGTCAGCGCCTGCACAACGGCCATGATCTCATCGTGCTCCTCAGCACCAAGGATCTCCACATGCGCTCCATCCGACTCGAAGAGCGACTGCATGATGGGAAGCCACTTTCCCGTCTTTCCTTCGACCGGCGTGAGGATGATGGTCTGGCCCCGCAGAGCCGCCATAGTGGGCCCGAACATTGGATGCGTGCCCAGCACTTCCACGCCCTTGGGGGCATAAGTCTTCATGGCCTTTACCGGCCCGGACTTGATGGATGTCACATCCATGATCAGGCTGCCAGGGTGCATGTGAGGCGCAACCTCGCGGATTACTTCCACCGTCTTCTCTATGAGCACGCTGACCAGGACGATGTCGCTTTTTTCCACTTCTGCCATCATGTCCTGGGCATAGCGCACCCCCAGGCGCTCGGCCACCTCCACTTTGCTGCTCGGCCCCCAGACCGCCACATCAAAGCCCTTCTCCTTAAAATAGCGGGCAAACCAGGAACCAGTCTCGCCCGTGCCTCCCAAAATCAGTATGCGCACCATTATGCCCTCACCTCCCATCCTTCTTTCTTTCCTGCCCACTCAAGTGTGATCTTAAGTTATGGTCGTTTCTTTGTGCGTTCTCTGTGCGTTCTCCGTAAACTCTGTGAGCTCTGTGGTTGAAACGTCGTTAGCCACTGGTTATAACAAACGGCTGACGATACTACTACCACAACAGAGACTCAGAGCGCACGGAGGACTCACAGAGGACTCAATTTTCCTCCCTTTTCAGCCCCGACCTGCCTGGCCACCAGAGCCTCTCGGACCGCCTTCTCCATCACATCCACTGGAGCCTCTTTGCCCGTCCAGATCTGCAGGGCTTTGGCCCCTTGATAGACCAGCATCATCACCCCGTCCACCGCCACCGCACCAGCAGCGCGAGCGTCCTTGAGAAGCTCTGTCTCCCGGTTGTAGACGATATCAAAGACTGCCTGATGGCTTTGCAAAAGCTTGCCCTCTAGCAGCCTGGCGTCCCCCTCTTGCATGCCCACCGATGTGCAGTTTATTATTATGTCCGCCTGAGGGGCGAGCCTTTCCAGGTCACACAGGCAAAAGCCCATAGCTCCAACCGAGGCCGCCAGCTCCTGCGCCCTCTTTAGGCTGCGGTTCGCGATGGAGATCTCCGCCCCTTCCTGCTCCAAAGTGTAGGCAATAGCCCGCGCCGCGCCTCCTGCACCAATTATCAGCACGCTCTTGCCTCTGATCTTGACGCCGGCATCCTGTAGTGCCAGAAGCGCGCCCCATCCGTCTGTGTTGTAGCCCGCCATTGCCCGCGGCTCAGCGAAGCTTACCGTGTTCACCGCACCGATGGCCAGGGCAAGAGGATCGGGCTGCAAGAAATCCAGCTCCAGAGCCTTTTCCTTGAGTGGAATGGTCAGATTCAGTCCGGCAAAGCCCATGGCAGCGGCCCCAAGAAGGGCATCTTTCAGATCCTCTCTTGCTACGCGAAAGGCATGATAACAGGCCTTTTCACCCAGCGCCCGCAGGGCAGCGTTCTGCATAGCGGGAGAGAGGCTGTGCTTTATTGGGTCGCCAAAGATGCCGAAGATATTCATAATCATCCCTAAATAATTTGCAGGATATACCAGAGGGCGCCCCCCACAAGAGCGCCGAAGGCCGTCGCCACCAGATTCACACCATTGTTGCTCAAAATGCCCCTGCTTTGCAGCGTCGCCCCGAGAAGGCTATCGAAGTTCGTGCCCAAAAATCCGCCAATGGCAGCGACGACAATACCAGAAACGCCCACCATTCCCATGCCCGTGGCCAGAAGGCCGATGATGATGGCTCCGGCAAGTGATGCGGCCTCGCCCAAGGGCGTTACGCCTCCGTCCACGCCCGGCTCCGTCTCTTTAAGCGTGGTTATCATGCGTGGTTTTGAGCGGCTGGTCTCTCCAATCTCGCTGGCCAGAGTATCTCCGTTGGCTGTAGCCACCGAGGCAATGAAGGCAAAGATGAAGACATCATTGTGGTAAACTCCATAGCATATGGCCAAGGCAAGAGGCACCAGGCTGTTGCTGTAGACGTTCTTGTAGCCGCGCACGCCTCCATGGGACTGAGCTATGCCCAATTTATTCTTATGCGAATATCCATAGCGAGTAAAAGCTCCCCCCAGCAAATAGAAAGCGAGCAACAGGATAAACCAGGAGAGCCCGGCAAAGAGGATCACCAGCAGGCAGACTATGGTCTCGCTGAGCACGGCATCTGAGTCCGCAGCTTTTGCAAAGTAAGCACCGATGCCAAGGACCAGGGCGAAGATGCAGATAAGCAGAATGCGCTGCAGTTCAGGCAGCGGATAGTCAAAGGAAAAAAGCCACATCACCATGGCGGTGCCAAAAGGCACTGTGAAGTCGCGCTCCTTGGAGACATGGTGCAAAAAGGCCCCGGACAGACCTCCTAAGATGACCAGGAACAGTATCCTCTCTGAGGAGAGGCTGCCACCCGAGATCAGGCTCGCGACGGGATAGCCGAGGCCCACGTTGATGAGCAGATACATGATGCTGCCCGCCAGAGAATCGAACTTGCGAAAGGCGAGAGGGGCAAAGGTAGAGGCCACAAAGGAGATGGCGATGACATAAAGCGGCAGGTTGGTATCCGTGAGGGAAAGCGCCGGCCTCATGATGAGCAGCAAAACAAGAGATGCACAGAGCAGGCGAGAGCCGCGGTCCAGGAAGAATACGACTGCTAGGGGAAGGACGGTGAAGGCTCCGGCATAAGGCAGCAGCAGGACCATCAGTCCGATGGCCATCCGGGCGATATCTTCCCGCTCCATGAGACTACAGGACCATTTTCATCGCAAAAATACTTTGCCTATGGAAGATGCGTTTAGACCCGACTATGATTTACCGCCTCTACGAGTATCTCCTGCAATCCCGGATCGCAAAAAGCAATCTGCCCGGATGTGTGGCCGTTGTTCTCAGCTGTGGCGATCTATTCGATGATGGTCTGGTGCGCCTTGGCCAGCTGCTGGAATGGAGCCTGTCCATTGGTCTTACCTCCCTTGTGCTCTATGTAAACGATGATGCGCCTATGCTCCGGCGCAAGATTGCATCAGTTCTCGCCCCGGTTCCCGCCCAAATCAGCTTGCACACAGCAGAGGGTGTAGAGCAAACTGGCACAGGCGGCCCGCTCAAGGTAGCAATATCTCTGGGCTATGGAGGCAAGCGCGAGGTGGCGGAGGCATTCCGAGGTCTTCTCCGGGACGTGGAAACGGGGCATCTGCATCCCGAGCAGATCGACGAAAAAACCATCGAATCGCATCTGCGATTTTCCCAGAAGCCTGATCTGGTGATAAGGGCGGGCGGAAAGAGACTGAGCGACTTCATGATCTGGCAGGCGGCCTATTCAGAGCTTTATTTTACCGATGTCAACTGGCAGGAACTGAGAAAGATCGATTTTCTGCGTGCCATCCGGGACTGCCAGCGAAGGGAGAGACGCTTCGGCCGCTAGATCTTTAAATTTTCTTAATCTTGATGCTTTTCCGGTTTGGCAATGTCCTTGGCGGCAAGGATGCAAAGAAACCGGGACGGAATCGTCTCCGAGATGACGATATCGTCGTTCACAGTCATCATCTTCACCCCGGACTCCTGCGCTGCGGCGGCATCCGCCTGGATCACTCTGGGGTTGCCGGTGCGGAAAGTCGCCACGTGCCATGCCTTCTCCGGAGTGGTGGATAGATGGACGTACCTTTGCGATGCAGACTTGATGCCGATCTCCAGGATCCTGTCCGCCTCCTCCTCACTTGCCCCGTAGTAGAGTTTGGGCAGCTTATTTTCCGGGTGATCAAGCTCTACATCTACGGAATGGCCATATCTGGCTCTGACTTTGTCATCAGCGATCTCATATCTCTGCTTGGAATCGGACTGTACGAGTGCAATCACCAATTCTTTGCCGGCCCAGCGATGCCTGCTTGTCACCACCTGGCCGAGCTTGGTGAGATCAACCCAACCTCGGGAGTCCATAACCAGGCCCAGATCACCGGGAAAATGCCGCAGACCGCCCGCTACCAGCCGACCCAGCTGCTCCGTCTTGGTCTCATCCAAGAGAAGCTGACCGGCAGAGCCGCACTCACAATGCTCTCCCCTGAAAAAACCGTGTTGAGGGCAACGCTTGATCATCAGTAGAACTCCTTTTACATAGGTTGGGCTCTACGCATAGATATATCTGACCGCTGAGCAAAGTCTCAAATATGTTCGTGCTAAATAAACCCTCATGCTCGGTTCTAAGGATGTCGAGAAAGAGATATGCAAGATGCTCGATATGGGCGATGAGAAGCTGTTAGCGGAGCTGGAAAGGTCTTTTTGTATCTCGGATGAGCGCCACCAGAGGATCAGCAATACCCTGGAGGAGATGATGCTGGAAGTAGACAGGCTCATCTCTCGCATTGACGAGATAGAGGACGAGTCGCTCGAAGACGAGGATGAGGAATCGAGCCCATGGTGAAATTAGTGGATAGCCTACCTGATATTCAAGCTTGCGAGCCTGATTATCCCTTCAATTTAACCAGAGTGGGAGTGACCGGCGTTAAAAAGCTGGTGAAAGTTGAGCGTGGGAATGATGAGAGACCCGTAGTTCTCATCTCCAATTTCGAGGTCTTTGTCGATCTTCCATCTGACCGCAAAGGGGCCAATCTCTCCCGCAACTTTGAGGTGATAGACGAGGTTTTAGAAGAGGCCATAAACCGCCCGGTCTATGAGATAGAGGAGCTTTGCGGAGAGATTGCCAAGAGACTTCTCTCCCGGCATGAGTACGCTTCCCGAGCGGAAGTAAAGATGAAAAGCGAGTACATTGTGCGCAGACAGACGCCTGTGACAAAAGTCAACTGCCAGGAGGTAGTGGACATCTTTGCCGAGGCAGTGGCCAGGGCCGGGCCCACCGGATACGTGAGAAAGACGGTAGGGGCCGAGGTTTTAGGCATGACTGCATGCCCCTGCGCCCAGGAGATCATGAAAGAGCAGGTTCGCCAGGAACTGGCCAACGCAGGGCTCTCTCTGCAGGTGGCAGCCGAACTGGCGGAGCGGCTGCCCATTGCCACGCACAACCAGCGCGGCCGGGGTAGCATCTCCGTTGAGGTCCATGACCGGCGCTGCGTTTCCATCGATAGGATCATTAAGATCATTGAAGAGTCCATGAGCTCCAGAGTCTTTGGGCTATTGAAGCGTCCGGACGAGGCGGTGGTGGTAAGGAGAGCGCACAGTAACCCAAAGTTCGTGGAGGATTGCGTTCGAACCATGGCCCAGAAACTGGTGGAGGCATTTTCCGATCTTCCTGATGATGCCGCAGTGACCTTAAAGCAGATCAACGAGGAGAGCATTCACCAGCATAATGCCTTTGCGGAGAGAACTGCCAAAATGGGCGAGTTGCGAGCGGAATTAGCCTGCGTTAAAGGGATTAATGAATAAGGGACTGATAATGACAGAGATTGAAAAAATTGCCGGTCCTCTCAGAGAGCTGCTCCGCGAGAGGGAGATCATTGCCAGGTGTGAGCTTCTCCTTCGCACCTACGACACGGTTCGGTCTGCAAAATTAAGCGACCAGGAGCGATTAGAGCTGGCTAAAATGGTGGGAGAGAGAATTGCTCCAGGAATTTTTGCCAGCATCATGAGCAATGAGCCTATATTCTTCAACCTGCCCAAGATTGATACCTACACCCAAATTGATGGCCGCATCTTCCATTTTTCGCACGCCAAGAAATACAGCAAACAGGACTTCGCTAATGCCAACAGCAAGCTGGTGCGATCTCTCCCCGATCTGAAGATCATCCTGAAGCAGTGCCTGGAGGATCGACTGAAGGATTTCATGAATAACGCCGGGTACACCCTCTCGGCACAAAGCCAGCAAGAGATGACATTCACAGCAGAAAAACGGAACGCAAAGGCGTTTGCAGTCACCAGCGTAAAGTCCCTGGATATCAACAATTACAATCCCGTGCCCGGGTCCGACTATATTATCCTGGTGCCAAGTAGCGAGACTTTAGAGCCATTTGTGCAGTTCTTCCAGGAAAATGGGCAGGCAGCAGAGGATAAAGGTCTTCAGATCTGGATAATGAATCTGGAGAAGGGCATCATAGATCCCTTTATAGGTTATACTACCGATCTGGATATCTACAATCAGTTTGACAATCCCCGTCTGGCAGAGATGGTGAGAAACAACTGGGGTCGGGATAGTAGCCAATAGCTTGCCCGGACAATAACATTTTTTAGTTAATATTTCTCCTATTTCTGTTGGCGAATTGGAGGTATAACTATTATTATTATAAACTAATTGGCTTCCTGATCTCGGAACCATAAGCCAAGTATTAAATAGATAGAGCGCGCTAAACAGAATGGAGAAAGCAAACCCATGGGGTGGGGTGTATGAAGTTTTATCTTACGTTATCTGTCATGTTTTTGGTTATGATTAACGTCGCCTTAGGTGCAGTAGGCGATGTGGGTATATCAGATACATCTGCTGCTCTTCAGCCGGAGCAAAGCTCTTCGGCAGGCATGGATACAAATTATTACATGCCTTACGAGAGTGGACAATCAAGTCAGGCATCGATAAACCAGCCATCATTATCGTCTTATGGCAATAATCCTTTGCAGGGCCAGGATTATTCCCTGGGCCGAGAATCCGCTTACCCGGCCCCCCAGATCAGCGGGCCGATGCAAGAGCAATTGACGGCAGAGGAGCTGGGACTCTCGCAGCCGCAAATGGAGAGCTTTGCTCCCGATGCGAGTTTGGGTTTCGTGTCTGCCTCATTGCCGGGCAATACAGCCCAGGTAGTATCCGCGCCCATGCAGTCTACAGTTCAGCCTTCAGTGCTGCCCTCCGCGCAGTCTTCAGTTCAGGCCGCATTGCCCGGTTCCAGCGTCTGGTATTATCCTCGTTCCGTGGTTTCCGCCAACAGATTTTTTGTCCAGACTGCCTCTGGCTTTAAAACGGTAGGAGGATGCAGCTTCAACGGCTATCTGCCCCTTTGGGCGGACATCAAATCAAGCGGCAATTTCTTTGTCTATGAATGGTATCCCGGACGGTCCACTCCCGCGGTGCGATGGTGGGGCTGGACGGGGACAGGCTGGAAAAAAGGCTGGTTTTGCGGAGACGTCCCTGGATGGCATATCCTCTGCTACAACAGCGGCATATGGTCCAACTATATCTACATTTATGTGTATCCCAGAGGTGCTGCCCTATCTGCCCCATCAGGCTACTCAAATGCTGCCGCAAGCATGACGACAGCATCTCTGCCCTTGGATGCGCCCATTCCACCAAATCCAGGTGCCGAGAGGATTGTTCTGCCTGATTATAACCTGTACAGGCCGGTCACAGACCAGTCCTCGCAGAGCGGATACAATTATCCCTTTTCATCAAGCGGTACGGGACTGCTCGAAAATCCTGCGATAGCAAATCCAGCTTTGATGAGCTATCCGAATCAAGCCTCTTATCCCGGTGCAGCAACTCTCCACGGCCAGGCAAGCTCTTCTCGTGAGACCTGCACCACATGTACAAGCTCCACAGTAATTGCAGGCGGTGTTTCCAGCAGCTATCCCTACGAGAGGGGCTGCCCCACCTGCACGACTTCGCCAAGTCTTACAGCGCCTTCCGGCTACGCTGCGCATAGCTACCAGGCCGTCTATCCCGTGCCATCCACTTGCAGATGCAATGAGTACTATGTCCAGAGCTGCCCGGGAAGGCTGGCAACTGTGGCAGGCGTATTCTGTGGGGAATGGCTGCCTCTCTGGTCCAAAGTAAGCCGGCCGGGTGTATACTGGTCCTTTGAGTGGACGGCTTGCAGCAGCGGACCGAGCTACTATTGCCCCCCCGAGGTCAAGAACTTCGGCTACAAGAGCACCGGATGGTACCAAACCTGGTTTAAGGGAAATAATCCCGGCTGGCACATACTCAGCTACAACTGCAATGACTGGTCCAACTACATTTACATCTATGTCTGGCCGGCAGACTAGTTCTCATCTTTTTTGGGCGATCGGTTTAAATACCGTGAGCTTGAACGATGTTCGGATTGATATTACCTCGGAGGATGTTTATTGGCAAGAAGATCACAAAGAAAGGCTGAGAGCAGAAAGGCCAAGCAATGGTATAAGGTTGTAAGTCCGGAGATGTTCGGCAGAGTTCCCTTTGGCGAGACGATCGCCAACGATCCGGAGAGGATTGTGGGAAGGATCGTCGAGACCACCCTGGGAGACCTCACCAACAATTTCTCTAAGCAGAACACCAAGCTCAAGTTTAAAGTAGATCGTGTGGCAGGAGATTCGGCATACACTAAGTTCCTGGGCCATGAGATGACCACGGATTATGTGCGATCCCTTGTCAAGAGAAGGACATCAAGAATCGATGCCATCGTGGACGTAATCACCACAGACGGCTACCATGTCCGGGTCAAGCCCAGCTGCTTCACAGTGAAGAGGGCGCGGGCCAATCAGGTCAAGAGCATCAGAGAGCTCTCCAAGAGGGTTGTCTTAGAGAGGTCGAAGAGTCTGGACTTAAACCAGTTGATCCAGGAAGCTGTAGGTGGCAAGATCTCATTGGATATCTACAAAGAGGCCAAGACGATCTATCCCCTCAGGCGCGTGGAAGTGCGCAAGACTGAGATCAAGTCCGAGCCGACCATGGCAACAGCAGCGTCGTCTCCAGTACCGGAAGCTCCGGCAGCCCAATCTTAAGTCTAACACGCCAAATTTAATGGCAATTCTCCAGCGCCTTTCTTGCGGCAAAGCTTGAAGGGCGCGGTTAGAGTTTTTTAGTTGCAGCTAGCTGTGCTTTTAAAGAAAGTTTTTTTTATATTTCTAGAAACAAGAGAATGAAATATATTCCAGAAGATTCTCTAAGCCTGCATGAAATGGGTATTCTTAATTGCATTATGTCTTGTCCTCTTCTCTGCTGGGTGCCTGGAGCAGAAAGATAACTCTGCCCAGAGCGACACGAATTCTGGGGAGAAAAGTCCAGAAAAGTTAACCGTGACCATAACTTCGCCCAAATCGGGAGAGATCTTGCAGGGAAACAGAGACTTCAGCTTTGATGCCGCTGTCAGCGAAGGCAAGACACCACTCAGCTATCGCTGGAGTTCAAGCATCGACGGAGAGCTATCGACCAGCCGTAAATTCATGCAAGATCCCTCCCGGCTGAGCAAAGGCGGCCATGTGATCATCTTGCAGGTCACTGATGCGGCCGGCAGCTCCGCTCAGGGAAGCGTCTTGATCGAGGTGATGTAAGGAGACGGATAGAACAAAGTCCAAATGGGTAGCAAAGGTCTACCATGATTTTGTTATGGAGACTGGAAGATCAAGTACCACGCTGAGAGGACTCTTCTATTTCGCGCTGCAAAGAGCCGTCTCTGACTATCCTATCTGTGGAGGATTTGTGGGTGAGATTCGGATCACGAGGCCCTACCACGAGAATGATGGAGAGAAGCTGGCCAAATGGATGAACAAAGCAAAAACACTCGAATTCATTCCCGCTGATGCCATCCTGGAAGAGATGCCTGGTGAGCACATCTTCTTGCCGAAAGCAAGCAATGCCGAGCCCAAGTGCATAGAGGTTTGGCTGAATAAGTCTGCAGCAAGCCCGCTGTTGTACCCGGTCTGCGAGATGCACGGGATAGCACTGGTCTTGGTCGACGGCAGGCCTTCTCAGGAGGCAATCACTGACCTTTGCCAGCGCTGCAATTGTCCTACTACAATACTCTGCCTATCCGATCTGAGCCAAAGAAACGCATTTTTCGCCCGGGATCTGGCAGAAGATATCGAAAAATCCAGGCCCAAGGCAAGCGAAGTTAAGATAAATGTGAAAAGCATCGGTCTATTGCCAGAGCAGATCTTAGAGCTGAAGATTCCCATGATCCGAGCAAATAGCAAGGCCAAAGAGAATAAAGAAGACTTTAAAAAATACCTTAAGTCATTTGCCCTTGATCCCAAGAATATGGGGGAGCTTGATGCCCTGGAGATCTATTATCCTGGCGGAATCGCTGCCTTTCTCGATAAAATCCTTGTAGAATATGGGCTCACTTGAAAAGCCAGGCTCGATTTGGACACAAAAGTATTATAATGCTCTCCAGCGAAGCTAAAATGGCATGACAGACATCCCTGATATTCCCCTGGAGCAAATCCAGCAGCGTGTGGTGGCCATGTGGATGGGCAGCTTCTACGGCAGCAGCGGCTATGTGGCTCGCAAGCTCGGCAAAAAGGGTCTGCGCGAGTTTCAGGGCATCGGCGCCCACCAGGTGGCGGCCACCTTCAAGCAATTGGGCCTGGAGAAGCCTGAAGATGTGGCCCTGGCCATGGCAACTAACGACAAGAACCTCTTCGGAAGTGTGGTAGAGGTTACGGAGAAAGACGGCTTTGTGGAGATCAAACGCAGTCGTTGCGGCTTGATGGAAGGCGCCAAATCCTTTGCTCGCGTGGGGGCTAGCCTGATCGCCAAGGAGCACTGCAAGACCTGTGTAGAAAGCCACTGGCAGAAGGTCTTCTCTGACCTGAAGATGAAGCTCGATATAGAGCATACCGAAGACGGATGCATCATGAGGATCTCCAAGCAATAAACGCCGAAATCCATTCTTTGCAGAGATTGATCTCGCTTGGCTATTTTTTTTCGGCTCTAGTCTTTAATTGTGCCGCTTTTTTCTTCAGGCTCTCTGCCATCCGATTTTTATTGGCTATCTGCTTAGCTCTGGTTTTTTCTGCATTATAGGTTTGGCTGGAGGCAGTCACTTTGCTCTTTTGCGAAGAAGCGCTCTTCTTTGCTATGGCCTTTGAGTTGGATTTCTTCTTTGCATCTTTTGAGCTTTGCACTTTGTTACCATTATCTGAGATGGTCGCACCTTCGGTATTTATTCCGCTATCTGTATTCAAGCCTTGTTCAGATTTCTGGCTGGAAGAAGAGACCTTCCTGAACTCAATTATTGAATCTGGCTCTCTTGCAGAGGTGTCCCTGGCTGGATTAATGATACTGCTGGCGGCAACTGATGGCAAGGATGCAAGAATCGCGGTGGGCTCGACTACGGAGTCATTGGATCTATTGTTGTTAGCGGTCAGGCTCTTTGCAGCATCAATCACTGTTGGAAGATCCACAATGCTGGTAGCATTTGCAAATACCGATTCTATTGCTTGAGAATTGTTCATCGATTGATTTGTTGGCAAAGTGATCTTTGCCGTCTCATTTGTCAGGTTGTTCTTGTCGCTACTTTTTTTTGCCGACTTTGCAGAAGACGACGAGGAGGAAGAGGACGAGGACGAGGATGAACTTTGATGTTTTACGGCAGGAGAGTTACCCATCTTTTTATCGACAGAATTCCCGGAGCTGCTGCTCGAAGATTTACTTGCAGCAACGACTCCTTTTGCAGCCTGACTGGATGGCAGCGATGCATTCATTTGCGATAGGTTGGCAAAGTTTTGTTCCTTGGTTTGACGGCTCAAGTTCTCCAAAGACTGGGAAGAATTCACGCTAATATTTCCGCCCTTCTCCTTGCCGTCCGTCATGGGTGCGATGCCGTTTTCCGGACCCTTGAGATCAAGGCCGACTAGAACGCCCTTATGATCCGCATTCGAGGCAAAAGAGACGAGATCGGATATGAGAAACATGGCCAGGCCGGTCATGCAGATCAAAGCCAGTATCACGAGAATGCTGATCAGCCTGGGATATCTACTCATTAATTTTTCGCGAGCCAGACCGTAGTAGGTAATGCTCGATCCTGCAAAGTCCTTCATACATAATCAGATATTTTTTAAAGTTTATAACTTTTACGATCGAGAAAAAATTATTGAGTGATAAACCCAATCATTCGGGAATGCTTTAGAATTACTCCTATTCATCAAGTGACTACAGGCATCCCTGCCGCCTGCCAGGTAACAATTCCGCCCAAGAGGACAAATGCATCGCGATCACCATAGACCCTCAGCGTCTGAACGGCAAATGCAGCGTTGGTATCAATTGCGCAGTAGACGGCAACCTTCTGGCCGGCGGGAATCATGCCCATCTGAGATATCAGATCTGACAAGGGGATGTTTATCGCTCCCGGAAGGTGGCCTGTAGCGTAAAGCTGTGCAGGCCTTACGTCCACAATGGCCCAGTTCTTATCTGCGCTGGTTTTATTAAGGAATTCTGTAACGCTCATGACATAGAAACCGTTGTTCATTGCCTCCTTAAGGAAGGAATCGGTCTTGACCATGTAGTCGGATGACTGGACTAATCCGGAAGTGACCTGGACAGGAGTGATTGATCCTATCGATGTGGTTTTCTTACTGGAATCGTTGAGCGATGAAGTTGCCCAGGGCTGGCCCTTATAGCTGCCTGTATCTGTTTTCTTCTCTCCCAGGATCTGTGTATTCATTTGATCCACTTTATTTTGATCAATGAGTTCCTGATCTTCCGTCGCACATGCTTGAACCAGAAGGCAAGCCAGTGCCATTAAACCGAGAAGTAAATTGCTTGATCTCATTTACAAACACCTGCTCTATCAAAGTAATCAGCCTCAAGTAGTGGCCTGAGGATGATTGTTATTGAGGGTTTATGGGAGCATCTCATACTAATAATATTGGGCGGCAGTCCTGCATATGTGTTGGAGGCAATTGATCTTAACATTTTTAATTATTTTAGCCCAATAATATAATAATAAGTATTCTTATATAAAAAATGATGCAGCTTCAATTAATTTATTTGTTAAGTAAATTATATATATTGTTATAGACTTAGCTATCTAACTGAAGGTGAGTGGTATGAAAAAAATGATCTGTAAAAGCTGCGGAGTCGTAAATCTGGTCAGCCCGGAAGCTCTTGCCGAGGATGATGATGAACAATGGCTGCAGTGTACTCTTCCCGAAGGCTTCGAATGGATTTTGCCTGCAGGCAAGATAACACCCGTCATCGGTCAACCAATATATGTCTCAGCTCTGGGAACGCATCTGTCCCATGATGCATATCTGGAAATGTACAACATTGATCCCGAGATAGCTTACAATATGATGCGAAGAAGAATCAGCAAGCGAACTGCACCCAAGTTAATGAGCAGCCAGTCTAAAATAAAGGTGTCTTCAAGTTCCAAAGCGAAATCTCAGAGCTGGCTGGATGAAGATGATTGGACTGCTTGAAACGAAATGACTAAAATGATGCCTTTGGCTGCCAAGAAATCTCTATCAACTATTCAAGATCGATCATCCTGCCCAAATGGGTGGGATTCCAATTTTATATGATTTGCCGCGAAGCCAAAAGATCGAGCTACTTCATGAATCCTCAAAAAATTATGTATTTGGTGGATACTATTTGCTCATCTGCGCAAAATCTTCAAGTCTATCACCAATCTACCAGATTTCTCAGAATGTCAATCTTCAATACATAATTGTGAAGGTTTTTCGTCAAAACACTTCGCCTAATTAGACCTAACGAATGGAAATGAGGCAAAAAAACCGTTTTCAGAGATAGGTTAAAATATGCATATGAGGCAGTCACAATGCGCTGAGGAATGAGCATGAAGGAGACGCTTGATGAAATCGGCTCACGTCTTCGTGAGCTAAGGGAGTTGAATCTGGTATCGTCCGAAGAGATGGCAGGGCACCTTAATGTGCCTGTGGGGACATACAACTGCTATGAAGAAGGAAAGCTGGACATTCCCGCCAGCATTCTCATCGGCATTGCGCGAAAACTCAACGTAGATACAGGTCTGCTGCTCACAGGCGAAGAGTCCAAGATGAGCATCTTCACCATCACTCGAAAGGGCGAGGCGGTGGAAGTGGAGCGCAGAAAGCAATACCACTACCAGAGCCTGGCCAGAAAGTTCGCTCATAAGAAAGCGGAGCCGTTTATAGTCACCATCGATCCCAGGAAAGGCAGCCCATCATTCTACAGCCATCCGGGCCAGGAGTTTGAATATGTGCTCGAGGGGTCATTAAAGATCACTATTCATGACAACGATGTGGTGCTAAACGAGGGAGACTCCATATTCTTCGATTCGTCTTATGATCACTTCATGGAAGCCTTAAACGACAAGCCAGTGAAGCTGCTGGCTGTGGTCATGTAGGAGAAGAGAGAGGAAAGGAAAAATGTCGTCATTATTGTCCAGGTTCGTCTCTCGGGTCGATTACAAATCATACGAGGATTTTAAAGAGAATCTGAAGATCCTGGTTCCCGAGAACTTCAATTTTGCTTACGATGTAGTTGATGCCTATGCAGCAGAAAATCCTGACAAGCGCGCCCTGGTCTGGTGCAATGATCAAGGAGAGGAAAAGATCATCACCTTCAAAGACCTGAAGATCATGAGTGATCGGGCCGCCAGTCTCTTTTCTAAATACGGACTGCAAAAAGGGGATACGGTCATGCTAACCCTCAAGAGCCGCTGGGAGTTCTGGGTCTGCATGGTGGGCTTAAACAAGATCGGGGCCATCTCCATTCCTTCCACGCATATGCTCAAGGCCAAGGACTTCGTCTATCGCATTAAGAAGGCCGATCTGAAGATGATCATTTGCATAGCAGAGAACGGGGTGCCAGCAGAGTTTGATGCCGCCCACAAGGATCTGGGCAATATTTCCCTGGTCAAAGCACTCGTAGGTGGTACTGACCAGAAGCGCGAGGGCTGGATCAATTTCAATAAGGAACTGGAGGAGGCCCCGGCAAATTTCGCCCGCCCGACAGGAAAGCAAGCGACGAGAAATGAGGACATCCTCCTGGGATACTTCACCTCAGGAACGACAGGATACCCCAAATTGGTCAAACACGATCAGACCTATCCCCTGGGCCATATCCTCACTGCCAAGTACTGGCAGAATGTAGAGGACGATGGGCTTCATTACACCGTGGCGGATACGGGATGGGCCAAGTGCGCCTGGGGCAAGATCTATGGCCAGTGGATAGCAGGCTCAGCGGTCTTTGTCTACGATTACGACCGATTTGACGCAGGAAAGATGATGGACGAGATGGGCAAGTATGGAGTGACCACCTTCTGCGCTCCGCCGACCATCTTCAGGTTCATGATCAAGAGCGACATGTCCAGATACGACTTTTCCCGGCTTAAATATGCGGTCACCGCAGGAGAGCCGCTCAATGCATCTGTGTATGAGAGCTTCCTGGAGACCACGGGCCTGCGGCTCATGGAAGGATTTGGCCAGACGGAGACTGTGGTCTGCATTGCCAACTATCCCTGGATGAATCCCAAGCCCGGCTCCATGGGAAAGCCTGCACCGGGATTTGATATCGTGCTGGTGGGCAAGAACGACAAATTATGCGAGGTGGGCGAAGAGGGCGAGATTGTGATCAAGACGGACAAGGGAAAGCCCGTCGGCCTTTTCACCGATTACCATTCCGATCCGGACAAGACCAAGAGCACCTGGCATGATGATTACTACCATACCGGAGACACCGCCTGGCAAGACGAGGACGGATTCTTCTGGTTCATAGGCCGCACAGATGACATGATCAAGAGCTCCGGCTACCGTGTAGGGCCCTTCGAGGTGGAAAGCGCCCTCATGTCTCATCCTGCTGTAATGGAGGTGGCCATTACCGGAGTGCCTGACACCATTCGGGGGCAGGTGGTAAAGGCAACCGTAGTCCTGACCAAAGGATATGCCGCTTCCGAGGAGCTGAAAAAGGAGCTGCAAGACCACGTGAAGAAGGTCACTGCACCCTACAAGTACCCGAGAATCATCGAGTTCGTAGAGGAGCTGCCCAAGACCATAAGCGGAAAGATCCGGCGGGTGGAGATACGGGATAAAGACAAGCCCTATCCACTCATAAATACCCTGGAATGCAAAGCTTGCGAGCGGTGTATTGAGGCATGTCCTGTAAATGTACTGAAGATGGGTGATGATCTCAATTCCCGAGGCTATCACTATGTGCTCTATTCAGGCGACGGCTGCATTGGCTGCGCAGCATGCTATTACACATGTCCTGAGCCGCTGGCCATTGAGGTCCACGTGCCCCAGAAAGAGAAAGCAGAGGAGAAGGAGAACTGAAGAATGGCGTCTCAATTAGTAGCTGGAAACAGCGCCGTGATCGTGGGGGCTCTTTATGCAGGCTGTGACTGCTTCTTTGGCTACCCTATCACTCCCGCCAGCGAGATATTGCACGAAGCCTCTCGCTATTTCCCGATGGTTGACCGCAAGTTCGTGCAGGCGGAATCGGAAGAGGCAGCAATCAACATGGTCTACGGGGCAGCGGCTGCCGGACACCGCGTGCTAGCGGCCTCTTCCGGTCCTGGCATGAGTCTCAAGCAGGAGGGAATTAGCTACATTGCCGGAGCAGAGCTTCCCTGCGTAATTGTCGATATCTGCCGGGCAGGGCCGGGTCTGGGCAATATCGGGCCGGAGCAGTCGGACTACAATCAGACATGCAAAGGCGGAGGGCATGGCTGCTATCACAACATCGTTCTGGCACCGGCAAGCGTGCAGGAGATGTGCGACTTTACCAGGAAGGGATTCGAGCTGGCTTTTGAGTACAGAAATCCCGTCGTGATTTTGGCAGATGGGGTGCTGGGGCATATGGTTGAGCCTCTGCAATTTCCAGAAGAGGCCATAAAGCCCAGCATTGACACCACCTGGGCTGTGAATGGTCGGGCCGAGACCAGAGGAAATCTGGTAACCTCTATTTTGCTCAACTTCGATGAGATGGAGAGGCACAACTACAAGCTGCAAGAGAAGTATGAGCGCATAACCGAGAACGAGGTAGCCTGGGATGGATACCGCCTGGAGGACGCCAGTATTGTGCTGGTCTCCTATGGCATCAGCAGCAGGATAGCGAGGTCTGCCGTGGATGCCGCCCGAAAGGAGGGCATCAAGGCCGGCCTCTTCCGGCCCATCACGCTCTTCCCGTTCCCGGAAAAGCCCGTTCGCGCTCTGGCCGAGCGCGGCTGCAAGTTCATCTCCGTGGAGATGAGCAACGGACAGATGCGTGAAGACATTCGCCTTGCCAGTGGCTGCAGGCCGGTAGAGCTGGTCTGCCGCTACGGAGGAAATTTGATCCGGCTGGATTCAATCTTAGAGAAGATCAGGGAGGTGGCCTAAAATGGCTGCAAAAGAAAAGGTGATAGGTGGACATCCCGGGATATATGCCCAGTTTCCCAGAAAAGGCGGAGGTGCTCCCACTGCCACCCATTACTGTCCCGGCTGCGGACACGGCATTTTGCATAAGCTCATCGGCGAGGCCATGGCGGACCTCGGCATCCAGGACAGGTGCGTCGTGATCAGCCCCGTGGGCTGCGCCGTCTTCACCTACTACTATCTTGATTGCGGCCATGTACAGGCCGCTCATGGCCGGGCCCCGGCGATAGGCACAGGCATATCCAGAGCCGAGGACAGTGCGGTCGTCATCTCTTACCAGGGAGACGGCGATCTGGGGTCCATTGGCCTGAACGAGACCATCCAGGCGGCCAACCGGGGCGAGAAGCTGGCGGTATTCTTCGTCAACAATAGCGTCTACGGCATGACGGGTGGCCAGATGGCGCCCACTACATTGATTGGAGAGGTCACGGCCACCACGCCCAACGGGCGCGATCCACGCGAGCAGGGCTATCCCATTCACATCTGCGAACTGCTGGATACGCTAAAGGCGCCGGTATTCATCGAGCGGGCATCGCTCTCGGACATCGAGCATATCAGAAAAGCACGCCGGGCGGTCAAGAAGGCTCTGGAGATTCAGAGGGACAAAAAAGGCTATGCCTTCGTGGAGCTGCTTTCCCCATGTCCTACTATCCTGAGGATGGATGTGCAGGGCATTACCAGGTTCATCAATGAGCAGATGGAAAAGGAGTTTCCCTTAAAGAGATTCCGGGACAGATCCACGGAAGCGGAGGCTGTCACCAGGGCAGAGAGCGACTTCTCTCTGGAATCACTGGACAAGATCTTCGGCTGTGAGAGCGGGATTTGCGTGCAGTTCACAGAGGATCCTGAGTTTGAGGCCAAGGGCGTGAAGATAGCCGGCTTTGGTGGACAGGGAGTTCTGAGCATGGGCCTGGCCCTGGCCCAGGCGGGCTTCGGCTGCGGGCGCTATGTGTCTTACTATCCGGACTACGGGCCGGAGCAGAGGGGCGGAACCTCGAACTGCTCCGTGATCATTTCCGGCCAGCCCATCGGCTCGCCGGTGGTGGATCATCCCGATGTCCTGGTGGCCTTCAACCGGCCGTCTCTGGAGAAATTCGCGCCCTCCGTCAAGAAGGGTGGCTTGATTCTCTACGATTCTTTGGCCGGACAGTTCCAGGCACCGGAGGGAGTCAAAGCCATATCCGTCCCGGCCACGGAGATCGCCACGGAGAAGGGCACTCATCAAGCGGCCAATACGGCCATGTTCGGGGCCTTGATGCAGGCAGGAAAGCTGGGCCTGCCCCGTGAGGCTTATGGGAACGCCTTCCGTGTAACCTTTGCCAAGAAGCCCAAGCTCATTACCAAGAACCTGGAGATTCTGGAGGCAGGGGCGCAGGCGGCAATGGTGCTGGAAATGTCAGCCAGGAAGTAGGCCCAATATTTTTTTGGCTCTTAGCTGATTATTATAACCATGCAACTAACGATCCCACCACAGAGGCACAGAGCGCACAGAGGACTCACAGAGACTTTTTAGCGGAATGATTCGATGCAGTCCGCACTCCAGCACTGCCCGGTCCCGGCTGCGCTCGCAGCTCGACCGCGTGCGGGCCGGGCCTTTCCGGCGGCCCCTCTCCGTCGCCTTCCGCCCGGTCGGCTTCCCATTTCTATGATCTGATATTCACCAAACCATCGACTACAGTTAAGCATACAGAAACATCTATATCAAGAAAATTGCAATACTCCAATCGGAGGAAATTCAATGCAGGCGAATCCGTTCCAATATGATGACTCTTGCAAGTATTGTGGTGTTTGGCCAATCTCAGAGGGGCCACATCACAAAGAAGATTGTCGTAGATATCAATCGCAGATGGCTTATGAATCTGAACTGAGTCGTAAATACCCCTGTAAGTTCTGCGGAGCGCTTCCGTTTATTGCAGGTGCTCATCACAAAAGGGATTGTTTGCGTTGGATTTCAGAGCCGAAATAAACCAATGTTCTGACTTCGCGGCTTCGCGCCTTCGCGTGAAACTGGATCCTATTGAATCATGGCTTATGCTACCAGAGTCAGGGGGCGGCAAAGCCCGAGCTGACCAGTGGTGGCTGGCAAAGCAGCCTTCCGATTTGCCCCGGAATTTTCTCACCACAGCAAGAATCCAGCATACCTCGCCGCATAAACCACACCCACCACTATCACCAGCAGCCCGAAGAATTTAGTCGTCCAGGCTCCAATGGAGACATATTTCTCTCCGATCCTTCCCCCCACCGCTCGAGAGAAGGTAGCAATGGGAATGATGGGCACACCATGCCCGATTCCGAAGATGAAGAGCATCACGCCTCCTGCCAGAGGGGTGATATTTTGCGAGGCCAGCCAGATCAATACTGGCAAAACCATGGAGAGGGCACAGGGTGCCCAGCCCAGGGCAAAGAAGATGCCCAGTGTGAAAGCGCCAATGAAGGAGGAGTGCTTGAATAGAGCAATGGAGGCCTCAACCGACCTTTGCAGCAGGCTCTTCTTAGTTTCACAGTACTCTCCTTCTCCTCGATTGGGCCTAATTCGAGATGTAACGGGCTCCAATATCTCATCCAGGGGCTTGAGGTTGCTTATGCCCAGAAGGATCATGATTATGCCAGCCATCAGGTCGAAGATCCTGGAGTCTCTTATGAAAAGGCCCACCTGAGAGATGAACAGCCCCAGCACAAAGAAGACTACGCCCATGCCCAGGGTGAAAGCAATGCCTATCATGAAGCCCTCTCGTGATGTGGAGACGCTCTTTCTCAGATATTCATCCTTCTTTCTGATGGTCATAACGTAGGAGAATACGGCGATCATAAGAGCTATGGAGCAGGGGGCAAGCGATGTCAGTATGCCCAGCAGGAACATGCCGAAGGCGGACACATCCTGCCGGAAGACCTCACCTTCCAGGCCCTTCCACTCTGAGCCGCCCACATCTTGCAGCTTCTGGTAAAGCTTCTCGGCACTCTGCACGCCGTCTAACACGCCCTCGCCCACCCGGTAGACGTGATAGACTCCGGCGATATTGCCCTCTTTGTCGATCAGCAGGAGGGTGGGATTGGAGGACCCGCCTCTTACATTCCAGTAGTCGAGATATTTGCTGGCGATTGTGTATGGCTCAATATCCTCCGCCCAGGGCCAGGTGACATTAACCTTCCACCACTTCTCCGCCAGTGACTTGCCGTCCCGAGAGTAGGGATTCTTCCTCATGTTCAATGTGGCTATCTGGACGCCGGGGTCCATGGCCTTGAGCTTTGCCAGCTCCTCTACCTGTCCTTTCAGGGACTCTTCGCATTCAACGCAAAGCGGGATCTCGATGTTGGTGATATGCAGGATAAGAGGCGAGCCCTGAAAGTCGGAAAGAGAGAAGTTTTTACCGTCCACTCCCACTGCAGTGAAATCCGGGGCCGGGATGGTCTCGCTGGCAAAGACAGGGCTGGAAAAGATGGAAAGGCAAGCCAGGGCGAAAAGGAGGATAAAAGCTGGCGATTGCAGCTTAATTTTGCAGGTATTGGCAATTATTGATATCACTCTCAGATCCATGCGGCAGCATTTTGCTTGTAGTAGTAGATGGAATCCTTCACGTAAGCATCGATCTTTTCCTGGCTCATGGCATCAATCTCACTATGCCAGGCTACATCCACGGTTCCATCCGAACCCTTGGCGAGGGTGATGAAGATTGTCGTTGGAACATACTGTGCTCCGCCGGCCGGATTATAGACATCCAGGATGCCAATTGCCTTTTCATAGCCGCTTCCTTCTGCCAGCATATCGTAGTATTCGAGATCGTCGCTAAAGCTCTCAGCAGCCGCTTTAATTCTCGGCGTCTGGGTCAGGCAGGGTTTGCAGTTGCTGCTATGAATCAGGATGAGTACAGGCTTCTCCTTGAGAGCATCTAAAACCCAGTCAAGATGTTCGACCGCCATGCCTGAGTTTTCATGCTGATCGGGATATGCCGTCCACCAGTCATCATCTCCCGAGCCAACGGCATGCTCCGGACTGTAGCTATTCCAATCCTCGCAATGGGCGGTGTCTGTCATGACAAATGCTGCCATCGAGAAAGCCGCCATTGCCGCCAATACCAATAATGCGAAATTCTTGAACTCACTCTGCATGATTTAACCCCCGAAATATCTTCTGCTCTTTCATCGGCTAAATATTTAGAGCTTGTCATTATCTAGCCTGAGAACTCATTAAGGACCTTGTGGATTCAGTTTGGCCAAAGATCGATAAAAGACCTGGAAAATCGCGCCTGCTTCCGGCCTCTTGCATCCACAGCATAGAAACATTAACAAGAAGCAAGATGTCACGATCATATTTATTGTTTTTGGGCGAGAATATTCTAAAAAAAGAAGGAATGATGGAATACGAGGCCTTAAGACTTCGGCCTCGTCCAAATCTTCTACCCTCACGGCCCCTTTATCAGTCCCTGTTCAATCAACTCTCTAATCCTCTTGTCGACAGCCCTGGCGATATCATCCTTATCCGGTTCGTGGATCTTGCTTTTGAAATCATCTTCCGTCTTGGCTTCCTTATAGAATATCCTCAAAGGATTGTGGAAGAATGGTTTCTCACCGTCCCTCAACCTTCTTCTAGCCTCCTTTAGCTCAAAGGCAAATCCGCTCGTCTTGCCAAAACCGTCTTTGTCCATGCCATCCGGCCCAAAGAAGAACATCTTAAGAGCTTCCTTGGAGGCCTCTGTCAGCCTGACCTGCTCTGCCGGCTTGCCATCTTTTTTGCCCTTTTCTTCTTGCTTTCCTTCATAAAACAGATCTTCAGGATGCTGGCTTATGTACTGCAAAGCCATGGTGATCACCTTGCAAAATCTATTTTCTAGCGTACCCTCCTTCTGGTAGGCCTTGGGATCGCAGCCATAGGGATTTCTCAGCAGAATCAAGATCTCATTATTTCCCTCACCCATCTTCCTCATCGGCCATATTCTTTCCGGCGGGATGCTCGTCTCCCTGGTGAGAATCTCTCTTATCTTATCCGAATCAATGAAACCCCTACAGAAGACAAAGGCAAAATCCGCCTGTTCCGGCGAGCAGCCAAAGAGCTTTCCCTCTTCACTCAGCGCTTTCTTGATAAGCGCCTCCTCGGGATTGGTGCTCCTTGGCAGCGAGGCAAAGAGGGGCACAAATATTGGTGGCCTGGAAAGGCCGCCGGATGAGTGCTGTGCTATAGCCTGGCTGGGCGGGATCTCATCGGGATAGTCTCGCGCCGCCACCATGGGCTGCATCATCTTATGAATGAACCTGTTAGCAGAAGGGTAATCATTTCCAAATCTATCCAGCAGGATCTGATTGTCGATGATTATAACTCCATTGGCCCCACTGCCTTTGGTAAGAAGATCGTAAATGGCGCTTATTGCTGCCAGGTTCCTTCTGCCCTCTTTTGAGAACTGAGCCTTATCGGCGTAATCTCCTAATTCAGTCAATATGCCCAGAGCAAAAACAGGGTAATCCGCCTTGCCTTCATTTCTGATATGATTGATGATCGGATTGATGAATCCAGTTCCCGTTCCCCCGCCAAAGGATACCACAAAGAGGATACCGTCGCACTCTCCATCTCCCAGAGTTGTGAAGTTTCTTATGACATTCCAGGCGCTATCGAAGATTGGATTGGGAGCCTGGCTGAATGATGCGCTGCTATTGGCCCCATTTCCTCCCACCGATTCGATCATCTCTTTATTCATGGTCTTGGCTACGATTACCTGGATCTCTTTATCCGTATCAAAAATTTCAAATATGGCCTTGAGATATTGGGCGTCTCTTACAAAACCCTGCTTCTTTACGTCGTAGCCGTATTTTTCCCGGACTATTCTATGAACCTCGCATCCATCGGCTACAACATCATGTGGAATGTAAAAGCAGGGGTAGCACCCCTCATTCAGATCTCCGAAGAAATGCTGAATATTCTTGGCATCGTTCTTATCGGCTTCAAGCCAAATGCCCTGTATCATGCCGGGAGAGATATATTGCGCATCAGTTATGCGGGAGAGAAGCCGAAAATCCAGATCCTCGTTTCCTAGAAACTCCTGGGTGATTTTGCCCCCAGCTCCACCAATTCCAACAATGCACAGTCTCATCTTCTCGCCTCCCAGGCTTCCTTATAAATCGGCATGACAAGTACGCCAGCCGATACAACCAAGAGCACCAGGCTCAAAAGCTCGGCAGGCTGCGAATGAGCCGGAAAAATTGTGCCGATATAGGCTGAAAGCAATACTGAGATGCATAAGGCAATAACTGTTATGCTGATCATCTTTTTCATGTTTTTGGATATGGAATAAAAGCTATACAATTCCATTAACCTTAAATCTCGGTGATCTTGGGGAAGCTTGTCGAGAAAGAGATATATTACCCCTGCAAGACAGGCCACAAGAATGCCAAAAATGGCAAATCCCATGATACTGGAGGCCAATTCGGCTATATCCATGTAGCTGAAGGGAAGGATGGTTGGAACCAGCAGGTAAAGATAAGCAACGGCTACAAAGAGCATAATCCACGCTGCCAGGGCCAGAGCTGTGAAGTTTGAGCCTTGCGAGATCGTCATCTCCTTATAAAAAATTGCCTTAGAGACTTCCTTTTTATGCTGCAGGACGGCCATAAGCTTATGGACCCTATTTAAGTTATTGACGTGCAAAATTGCTGCAAAAATCAGCAATAATGCCAGGAGCAATGTACCTGCGGGAAATAGGCTATTCATTACAGTTGAGATATCTATGGGCATTCCTAGCCCCTCCTCAGCATTTTGAGAACTTTGCCGGCAATGCTTCCATCTGATTTGCCCTTGCGTTCTTGTTTATTGTTCTTCCTGTCCCCGTTTCTACCTAATGCGCTTTCATGAGCCTCAATTCCTTTTTTGAGCTTTCTTTCCATGAAAAAGCTTCCTAATAATATCAGGATGAGCATTGGTACTAAATTCATGACCATTACAGGATTGTAGATGCTGTAGGGCACTATCTTGCCGTTGATCCGCACTCCCATCTGCTCCATGGCATCCTTGCCGCTCTGATCATATTCCGAGTACTTAACTCTGTAATTGAAAGTCTCGCCCGCGTCGGTAACCTGGAAGGGTTTGGTGTTATTGAAGGTCACCTCGACGGGATCTGGTCCAATTCTGACCGTCTTCGTCTCTACGGTATTCCATTCATTCTTGCCGGTCCTGGTGCTCAGAGTAAATGCTACGTCGTACTTTTCAGGGTTCAGATTCTTTGCTCTCAGATTGAATCCGTACTTCTCCCACCAGTAGTAATTCTCGCTGGCACTTGAAAAGCCCAGCTTATCCACGGAGAGCTTTGGACCTTTCCGGATATTGGGTCCCTTCAATGGATCTGCAGGATCTTTGCTGATAAAATCAATCCCATCATCATAGCTATAGTAGTAGGTAAAGTTCTTGCCTGCATCAGCCTCTTTAAAGAATCCATATTCGTTAGCCTTGAAGCTGACTGCACCAGGCTTCACGTTCAGTGTTTCATTCTTCAGCTCGACACCATTCTCATCAAGGATGTGCAGTGTCACATTGAGCAAATCTCCATCTGCATCGGCAATATTAGCCTTATACTCGATGGGATCGTTATATCTCACGAGGCCCCCCGGGATTACATCGAAATCGCTCATGACCGGCAGGCTGTTGGTTACATTGAAGACCAGCTCGCTGTAATAGGGCGGCTTTAGCCCGGAGTAGCTTGCCGTGCTCCATTTATTGACTCCGTCGCTCACATTAACCCGTACCCTGGCATCCCCCACATTCTTGAGATAGGAAAATGATGGCAGCATGCCCCAGATTCTCAAGCTGGTATTGGTTGTCTCGCTATATTCGTTGGTCTGAATCTTCTCTGGCCAGGAGTTGATGCGCTCGTACTTATCCGAACCAGGCCCCTTTACCTCCAGATAAAGATCGAGCATCCGGCGCATCTCCAGGGGGTTGTTATTGGTGGCAACAGTTATGATCTCCAGAGGCTGGTTGCGACTGACGGTAGTATTGTTCCCTTTGTAGTACATGAGCACAGTAGGCATTTGGTATTCTTCGCTTGTGATTGGATCCTTCCACAATAAGGTCCGGAGTTCCTCGAACTTGGCAGGCTTGCTCTTCTTTCCATCCTGAATGGTTTTAAGCAATCTATCGATATCGATCTGCTTGCTTCCGCCTCCGCCACCACCTGATGAGACTGAAGGCCCGCTGTCGCCTCCACCGCTTGAATCGCCTCCGCCCAAGACCTCTCCTGCTTGAGATACGCCTGCAATGAGCAGCAATGCCAGGATGACAGCCACCGGCCTAAGCATAATCCACCTCAAACTCGTAAGCATAGTGCTTGGGGTACTTCTCCCACTTCAGGGCTTTCCACTCCTGGTTCGAGGATTCATAGGTCCTCTTGTCTCCTTGCAGCCAATTGACATTGTTCTTGGTATAAGCCAGAGCAACATTGACCTTGGGCAAACTTGACCTCACCTCAAGCTGATAGGTGTAATTCTTGCCCTGTGCTATTGCTTGCTCATTTCTCAAATTCACATCAATGTTCGGCCCAATAAACTCACCCAGATCCTCGCCAGAAGCCAGCAGTCTGTACTTTGTCTCTCCCAAGAAGGGCTCCTGGAATGGCAGACCTGCGAAATTGACCTTAAATACAATCTTGGTCTTGGCGGCATCATAAGTCTGACTGCCTGCATAGAGCCATGATTCTGAGGACGGATCGTAGACCTCCAGCCGGACCTCTTTCATGTTGCCTGCCAGAGGTTTCATGAACTGCACATTAATCGTGTACATATATACCCTGGATATCTCACCAAGGAGCGGGGTAGTTATGTAAAGAGGCCCATGACTGGGGCTTATTGTGGCGTTGATGAAGCTCACCGGCTCAATGCTCGGGCCTTCGAAGATTTCCGAGGCTGACAATCCGCTGCTAAATCTGTACTTTGCCATTCCATAATGCGATCCATCAATCACAACCTCCGGCCAGCAGAGGGCTTGGAATGTCCCATTGTGGGGAATAGTACCCTGAGAGATCCATTTCGTTGAGCCGGGCTCCTGCGTGAAAAGCTCCACATCATAATTTTTGAGATTGGATTGCACATCCACACAATAAGTAAATCCCGTAAAGATCGAACCGTTAGCAGGAGTTACTGATGCCTGATCAAATCTGATTTTTTCTTCCTTCACTTTTACTTCCGTTTTCATAACTCTCATGCTCTGCTCTGGGAAAGAGATCTCTCCGCCTGCGATCTCAGGATGCAGGTAGCGCAGCGATAAGGTATGGTTTCCGGCGTTATCGACGCCGAAGGGAATTGACCAGGTGTAAGCGTACCTCTGCTCACTCAGGAAGGCTCCTTTGCCTCCCTCTGTGAAATTCATCTCCGGGCCGTTGATGCTCAAGGCCACAGCGCCCGGTCCAAGGGGACTGTCCACTATTGCCTTTACCACCTGATAAACGGGGACTTCCTCAGTCACATAAAGTATGGGTGTATAGTCCAGTGATACCAGTTCCGGTTTGCCTCCGCTGATAATGGGTCCCGAATATACCTCGGGTTCGAATCTCGCTCCTGCAAATCTGGCAACAAAGCGGTAGCTAGCCTGCTTTCCTTCTGCCTCGGCACATTTGTACTTGAAAGGCCTGGCCGTCAGATTGACAAAGCTCTCGCCGCTCGTTGCTGTGCCGGAAGCTCGCTCCACCCACTCTCGGCTGCAGGGATTATAGACCTCCAGTGCGACCTTCATCTGCATGCTGCTGCTTACAGGAACCGAGTAGGCATAGGTATCATTCCATTTGCCTTTTAGAGGTGCCACAGAAGCATCGCCAAAGTTGATTGATATTGCTTTAACATCAATCGACTTTTCTGCCAGCCGCATCTCCTCTTCAAGGCTTGCGTGCTTGTAGCTGATAGTATAATTGAAACTCTTGCCTATGTCTGTCTCTTCGAAGGGCAGGCTCCAATCGTACCGATATCGATTTCCGCCCAGAGCTATTCCCTGGCTTGTCTCCTCGGTATTCTTTTCCGGCCCCTCCAGCCGGAGAGTTGCCTGGCCCTGGCCAGCTCCATATTCCACTACAGCCGCAATGCTGCCGGAAGACTCGCTGCCCTCGGAGACATAGATCACTGGATCGCTGTCGAGGGATACAAGTACTGGATTGCTACCTTTGAAGGTCGGGCCCGGGTAGGGCTTTGAGATGTAGTCACTACCAGCAAAGCTGGCCTTGAAACGATACTTGGCTCCCTGCTGCTGCATCTCTTTGCATTCATAGCTGAAGGGCGAGAGAGTCCAGTTGATCCATGACGACTGCGCCGTAGCTTTCTTTGCACCTTTATCCGTCCATTCGCTGCTGCAGGGTTCGTAAGTCTGGAGCCGGACATCGAGAGGGACGATAGTAGTATCGATCTTCAGGGAATATGTGTAGCTTTCATTCCACTGGCCCGTTGTTGGGGACACAAGTCCTTCGGAAAACTGCACGGAAAGCGGTGAGACTCTGATGAATTTGTCCGCAAAGGCATACCTTCCGCCTTCCAACGTTTCATGGACAAAGGATAATGCGAGAGTGTAGTTGTTATTGATATGGCGATCGTCGAAAGTAACCTGCCACTTGTACTGATACCTATTACCACCCAGAGGCACTCCCTTTTCCGTCAAGTTCAGGTCCTGATCCGGGCCTGACAGCATGAAATTCATATCTCCTGCGCCTTTGGAGAAGGTAACTGTGGCAATTATTTCCTGAGTGGTGCTCTCGCCGGCCCGCACGTAAACGGTTGAAGGATATTGGATGTCCAGTTTGGGGATCTCTTCCACAACCTTAAAGCTGAGGTTGGACTTTTCAGCCTGGTAATTCCAGTTTTCGTTCTTGTACACCACTTTGGCCTGGAAGGGCGCATTCTTGGCGAGCTGTACATCGCTCCGGTTGAATAAGGCCGGAATATTATCATTGGTCCACTCGTAGACCAGGCTGCTGCCTTGCACCTTGGGTTCAGATGAGGCATAAGCCATCTCGCCTTTCTGGGGATGGCTGATTATCAGGCTGGCTGTGCTGCCATCCGGGGTGCCTCCCACTATCTTGGCCCCTGCATCCTTGACATAAGCCTGAATGGTGAAGTTGGTATAATCCAGCAGCTTAGGAATAGAGACTTTTTCTATAGCGGGATTGTAAGGCTGAAGGGAGACGTTGTAGGGCCCGTAGGTCCGGGGGTCAAGCTTGAGGTTGTTGTAGACCAGCTTGAAACTGAATTTTCCGCCATTTCTGTAGCTGGATAGATCCTCAGCTACAGTGCAGGAATATGTGCTCTTTCCTGAGGCCTGGCAAGAAACGTCGGCTGTTATCCAGCTCCTGGAATCAGCTGCATCCAGCGGGCCTGTGACCTCCAGATGGCATGTCGGCTTGGGGTTCAGCCCGTCCAGGTCCTTGAATCCGGCTGAGACTGCAATTCCCTGGAAAAAATAGGGATTCATTTCAAACTGGATGCCGGTCATTGTCGGCGGCTGGACGATGGGGCCTTTTATTCTGGGAGTATAAGCGACCTTTTGTCCGCCTGCGTAGAAAATAAATTCGAAGGTTGCATTGCTGGTAGAAGCTATGGCGAATCTATCCTTGAAGCTGTAGGGCCCGAAGACGAAAGAGGTTTTGCTCATGCCCGTTTGGCTGGGGGAGGATTCTGAGTAAACCAACTGATTTTGGTCGTAGATATTTAGTTTCAAGCTGAATTTAGTTACTGCAATCAAGCCTAATTCACGGGCCGCCTCCTCGCTCATCCATACCTGAGCGGAATAGGTGAAATCCTCATAGCCATATTCCGGAGTTACCACAGCGTTTCTGATTTCATATCCGCTCTGGGCCGCGCAAGGTGCCACAAGGGATAAAGCAGAAATTAAGCACAGAGATAACAGAATCCGCGCATGATTATGTCTCAAATTTTCCATCATCTTGAGTAATAATCCATTAATATTTATTTCTGCTTTCGTCCCTGTCAAGTGGTTCAACCCCTATGAATTCAAGAGTTTGATGCTTCTGGGCAAATATATAGCCTTTCCTTCAATCTAGTTTATTTTGAGATCTTTGATCTACTGCTACTCAAGGGAATTTAAATTTCTCTTGCTGATGCCTTTAATGCAACCCTATGACTTATGAATTTCGAAACATCAATCATGTCTGAACTTATATATGGATGCAAGGTTATATTTTATGGCCGTCGCGATTTACACTTGTTCTATTCTCAAAATGACAATTATGCGACCTCGATCCTTCACGGCAAGGAATTCGAGCAAGGCTTACTTTAGGCTTACTTGAGGGGCGATATCACATCGTGGTAAATCTTTTATATCAATGAAATAGTAAAAGAAAAGAAGCTTTAAGAATAGGAGGGATTTGCTTGAAAAAAGAAGGATGCAGTAGATCATCATTTAATGGTCAAAGTCTAGTTTTTTTACTATATATCTTTTTAGTCATATCTGGATTGTATATAACTATCTCAGAAAGTACTGCTCAACAAGAAAAGAATTGGATTTGGTCTGTTACAGCAGGGGACATTGATGGTTATGATAAGAATTATCCCTCCGATTCTTATCCCTACATGATAAATGATAGCGTAAACATATCCTGGAACATCCTACCTTCTAATAGTTCTGAAATAATCGACACGATGTTGCAGGTCTACCCCAAGGATAGCGACAAATCGAAATATGGTACCTATCCAATAACTATTCCCCCTAATAAGGGTTATAAGTATGTGTCATTGGCAGATGCATCTCCTCTTGGTGGTATTTTAGCAAAAAATGAATATATATATAACGTAGAGGTAAATGCTACTGCGATAGATCGGTCCTCTGAGAACGCAACACGTCCAAATGAATGGCACACGCATAAAATAGAGATAACAGTAACGAAGCCAGGAATACTGGTGATTCGAAAGAAGGTGCCAGAATGGAATGATGCAGACCTGTCCGGATGGCGATTCCGAGTAGCAGGACCCATCGACACGGTACTCACAAAAACAGCAGAAAAGGTCACAGACAGCTCTGGAATTGTCGTCTTCTCAGGACTACGACCGGGGATGTATAGTGTTGAAGAGGTTTCGAGAGACGGCTGGCTTAAAATTCCGCCCAGAAATGTGGAAGTTGAACCTGGACTGAGCAAGCCAATAGGTCCGAATGAACCACAGGAATTCGTCAATACGCCCAATACACTGACGATCATTAAGAAGGATTCAGTAGGTCATCCATTATCCGGCTGGGCGTTCAAAGTTCAGAGTTCAAAAGTGACTGAAATCACAAAGCCTACCGATAGCTCAGGAATTACAGTGGTTAAGGGATTGCCTTCTGGGGAGTACAACATCCAAGAATACCCCTCTAAGGAGGGATGGAGGCAGATATCAACCGAACCATATCTTCCATTAATATTTGGATCGGGCGAAAGTAAGTCAGTCGTTATAACTAATGCCAACGAGGGATCCATAAAGATCACAAAGAGGGACTCTGAAGGAAATCCTCTTGCTGGGTGGAGCTTCACAGTGACTGGACCCGACAGTGCAACTGTGGTTACAGATAGCTCTGGTGTAGCTGTGGCTGGGGGTCTGTTGCCTGGAGAGTACACCGTCAAAGAGATTCAACAATCGAGATGGGTCAATGTAACGGAAATTGAAAGAGCAGTTACATTAAATCCTGGAGAAAATAAGCAATTAGAGCCGTTCATAAATGCGCCAATAATTCCCTTAACCATCGTTAAATTTGATGACAAAAATAGAAACGGACGACAGGACAGGGACGCAAGCGGCTCACCCATTGAAAGCGGGCTTTCCGGCTGGACATATATTGTGGAGGGACCAAGGGGTTTCAAGACCTCAGTAGGACCGACTAATGCCGCTGGAATCGTCGCCGTAGATCTGACTCTGGGAGAATACAAGGTCACAGAGGAGATATCCCCATCGAGCAAGCCTGGTTGGATTTGCACAACATCGAATCCACAAACGATTAAGGTATCTCGCGGTGCGGCAAATACGGTTGAGTTCGGAAACAAGGTGAACAAGCTCACTATGGTTGCATTCAATGATACGAGCATGAATCGAAAGAGGGAAGGAAATGAAAAGGGATTGGCTGGATGGACATTCGTCTTAAAAGGCCCTAATGACATGAGTAATCCACCCGAAACCACCACTAGACCTACCGGTGTCGATGGCACAGTCGCCATGGATGGATTAAGGGCAGGATTGTACACCGTTACTGAAAACCTAGCAGGTGGTTGGACAAATACTACACCAATCTCAACATCGGTCCAGATTCTGGCCGGAGAAGAAAAACAGGTGGAATTCGGCAATATCAAGCCGAGCAGGATCGAGATTTTCAAGTTCAACGATACGAACCGGAATGAAAAGCTTGATGCTGGCGAAAATGGCGTACCTGGTTGGTCTTTCAACGTTACAGGCCCAGGTGGTTTCGTCGATGCCACCAATCCGACCAATGCAGAAGGGACGACTGTTATCGAGGGACTTTTCCCAGGAAATTATGTCATAACCGAGCCCCAAGTGGATCGCTGGCTAAATACAACTCCTCGCATAGAGAGTGTAGCGATCGGTTTTGGAGATAGCCAGAGAGTTACCTTTGCCAATCACTACTGTCAGAGATGTAATCGGATCAATGATCAGCCAAAAATCAACACTAGCAGCGATCGGGATCTGAAAGTGACCAAAGATGTTAGCAGTATATCTGTAGAAAATATAAATAAGAATGGAATCCCGGTGAACTACAACATCAAGCTCTGTCCATCCGGAGGTCTTGAGCGAATCGCGGCTATTCCAACAGATATTGTAATCGCGGTAGACAACTCACGAAGCTTAACCAATCTCAGTGAGTCGGCAATTTCAGGAGTTTCAAATCTGGTGGACGGGATATCCAAGAACGATACGCAAAAGGTAACCAGACTGGCGCTTGTTTCTTGGAACGATAAGAACTTCAGCAAGATAGAAGTGCCGCTGACAAATGATTACAATTTAGTTGCATCGGCTGCCAAAAACATAGTCTTCCCTAATGGCAATTACACCGACTTTCAGGAGGCAATCAATACCGCTCTCCTGCCATTCCAGGAGATAAAATCGGAATCCAGCAGGATTAAGAAGATCGTGTTCATAACCGATGCAAACGACAGTGGATATATTGCGCCTTCTAGTATGCCTGGCCGTGATTATACGATTTACGCCATTGTGGTAGGAAACAACAAGGGTATAAAGCCATATGCGATGCTGGACAAGCTAACAAGGGATCATCAGGGATACATAAGATCCATTAACAACATATCTGAGTTGCAAGATGCAATCATTCAAATGGCGACAGCTAGACCGATTATCAGGAATGTGCATCTGGTTGAAACTCTGCCTAACTATCTGATCCTGAATAACAGTACAGCTGAAGACGACTTGGGCAGGATACGGCTCAACAAAGACAGCGAGGAATGGACGACTACTACCATTTCCTGGGATGTGGGCGATCTCTCTGGATGCTGGAACACGACATTCGAGGCGTTCTTCTGCTGGAGGCTACCCGCTGATGTGAATCAACAAACTTTGACATCTTATGTTAATTATTCAGATGATAAGGGAGTTGAGAGAACTATTCTGCTGCCAGAGTATGAGATTAATATAGTGCCGGCATCAGGGCAAGAATCTCAAGGGGAGCCATTGAATGCGGCAGAAAAGAAGCAGCCTGGATTCGAGGCATTGTTCGCAGCGATGGGGCTTTCCATCGCAGGATATCTCTATCGCAGGAGGGACGCAGGAGATTGATGGGATGAAAATCCCATCATATCTATCCTTTTTGCGATGTCTTTTCAGGAATCATCTTTTGGGATAAAGATCATCGGAAATCACCGGAATATATATTAGGTTGCGCTTCTTTCTTTGCATTTTCCAAAAATTTGGTTTATGATAGTTGCATGCTTAATAATATAATGATTAAAAAAATATAGATTTAAATCCCCAGCACCTTGGCCGCTGCCTCGACTCCTGCGCCGCATGAGGCGATCTTCCCCTCTTTGGCCAGGATCAGCTCCAATGTCTGGATGGTTCGCAGGATATCGCCCGAAGAGCACATGCCCATGGTGCCTATGCGGAAGATCTTACCCTTGATGAGGTCCTGGCCGCCGGATACGATTACCCCCTGCTTTTTCATGCCGCCGCGCAGCTTGTCATCCGTGACGCCCGCGGGCATCTTCATGGCGGTGACTGTATTGGAGTAGTGGGTGTGCTCATTTACCTGGGGGAACAGCTCGATTCCCAGCGCCTTAGCCGCAGAGCGGACAGATTCCGCCTGCTTTGCCGTTCTGGCCCGGCGGGCGGCAAAGCCCTCCTCGGCTGCCATGTGCAGGGACTCCTGCATGGCGAAGAACAGCGACACGGCCGGGGTAAAGGGCGTCTGGGGCTGGCTCTTTCGCACGCTCTTCAGGTGCGCCTTCAGGTCGGAGTAGTAGCTGGCGCTCCTCGGCAAGAAACGCTCCTCCGCCCTAGGTGAGGTGGAAACCACGGCCAGTCCCGGCGGCACAGCCAGAGCCTTCTGCGAGCCGGTGATGGCAATGTCTATGCCCCACTCATCGGTGAGAAACTCGTTGCCGCCGATAGAGGATATGCCGTCTACGACAAAGACTGCATCATGCTTTTTGGCCAGCTTGCCTACCTCCCTGGCGGGATTGGTAAGGCCCACAGAGGTCTCATTGTGAACCATGGCCACGGCCTTGGCGCCCTGCTCCAGCGCGGCCTCAACCTTGTCCAGGTCGAAGGGAGTGCCCCATTCGAACTTTAGGGGAATGGCCTTGCCATATCTCTCGCCGATCTCGGTGAACCGCTCTCCGAACTTGCCATTGGATATTGTTACTATCTTATCGTCATGTCCGATGAGCCCGGCAACCGCAGCGTCCATGCCCACTGTGCCGCTACCTGTCATTACTACTATCTCGTTTTTGGTCTCGAAGAACTGTTTGAGTAGCCCGCAGCAATCGCTGTAAATTGCGCTGAAATCACCACTTCGGTGGCTGATCATAGGCTTGGACAGGGCGCGCAGAACGCGAGGCGCGACCTTGACCGGCCCTGGAATCATGAGCAAAGTATCCTCTATATCCATGAGATCCCTTCTTCTTTGCGCCTCTTTGTTTCAGGCAGCCTATATAAAACTAGCTTTTATACGCTGCGCTGTCGCCCAGCTATTCCTGGCGCATGGCGGAAGCTGCCGGTTTTCCTTTACCCATTCATTCAAAAAATTTATGGTATCCTGATCGTGGGGATAGCCGCTGCCAATCTTGCAGTGCATGGTCTCCTCCAGCTCCCGCATGGATGCATCCCGCCGCACTTTGGCCAGGATGGAAGCAGCCGAGACGACATGGTGGCGCTGGTCGGCTTTATGCTCGGCCACAAGGTCCATGGTGGTCTTGCTTGCGGCCTTAACTCGATCTGCGAACCTTTGCGCATTTACATCAGCGGCATCGAGAATAGCCCGGTCGGCGTGCAGCCTTGCCACAACCGTTGAGAAGCTCCTCACCATGATCTCGTTCATGGTCATAACGCCTCGTAGCTCATCGATGACCTGGGGCTTCACCTCCAGGATGTATTGGTCGGTGGCAATCCCGTTGATCTTTCTGGCCAGTATCTCTCTTTTCGCCGGCGTGAGAAGCTTTGAGTCCTTGACCCCAAAGCCCGCCAGATCGAAGAGCTTGTCCTCCTCAATCACCAGGCCGGCCACGAACATGGAGCCGATGACGGGGCCTTTTCCTGCTTCGTCCGCGCCCAGGAGCAACATAAGGCTGAACTAGCACTTTCAGATACATTAAGTAAGCGACAGTAAGCGACCAGGCCCAGAGGCCCCGAAAAACCCGGCTTCCAAAAGCCGGCCCCAAGCCCACGGCGCGGCGAGAAGATCAGCGTGCTTTGCAAGATCATGGCATGGGATGAGTGGATTTTAGCATGGGATGGACTTTTTTTGCAGGACAAATTATGACGCTCCTTTTTCTTCTCACCTGAACGGCGCCTTTCTGTACGCAAGCTTTATAAGCTAGAGTAAAGTCATTGAGTATATCCCAAATGCAGCGGGGTAGGGTAGTCAGGATATCCCGACGGGCTCATAACCCGTAGATCAGTAGTTCAAATCTACTCCCCGCTATAATTCTATCAATAAAAATGCGACACGCACAAACTTTTAGAAATTTTTTATTATACTATTAATTTTATCTCACAAATTGTTGATTTTCTATGAAATTTTCTGCGATGCTTGTCGGATGGAGCAAGAAAAATCAAGGCCTCGCGAAGATCCTGATCGACCTATGGCCTGGATGCATCCTGAAGGTATCGTGCCCAGGCAGAAGCTCACCCAGGGGTTTGTCACGCCTATTTACTCAGGCACGGCCTTGAAGCGAATACGCTCCAGGAAAGCATGCCGGTCATTCCCTCAAGAAGTGCAGCTTATGCCCTTAGCTCGACTCAAAGTCAAAGTCGAGACTGAGGGCAAACACTGCACTGAATTATCACTCATCAATTGCCTCTTTATCATTCCCGCATTTGTATCTTATTCATACTTTCTATTATGCAAAAATGGTTTATGAATATCTTTTTCCGGCGAAAGTTCTTAAACTTACACGTAGTATTACCCCATCATGGCAGCAGTCTTTGAGCTACTAGGGCCGCGCAAGAGAGCGACATTGCAGGGCACTTCCCGTAAAGATGGAAGTGCTTTAGAGCTGCAGACGGCCAAGGAGATCCTGGCCGAGGTCTTTGGTGTCCGGATCTCTGAGGTGGACGAGATGATCGCAAATCGCTTTTCAGATTGCCATGGATGCGAGAAAGAAACGGGGCTATGGCCCCAAGAGTTCCGGCTGGGGGAGTGAGGCCCTGCCAGCCGCATGCCCGCAGGATCTTTGAAGGTGGAAATTAGATCAGGGCGAGACAGTTCACTACGTGCGGAGGAATACAAAATGACTACTTTCGGATTCATCGGCACCGGCCATCTGGGAAGCATGCTGGTCAAGAAGCTCGTGGAGACTGAGGCCATCGAGGCTGAGGAGATCCTGGCCAGCAACCGGACACAGGAAAAGGTGGAGCGGCTGGCAGAGGCTACCGGAATCCGTTCGGTGAGCAATCGCGTTGTGGCAGAGCTTTCCGATGTCATCTTCATCTGCGTTCGGCCCCTGGAGGTCAGAAACGTGCTCAGCGACGTCGCCTATCTGCTCAATTCCCAGAAGCTAGTTATCTCAGTGGCCGCGGATGTGTCGCTGGAAAAATTAGAGAGCCTCTGCCCGGCCCGATTGGCTCGCGCCTTTCCCAGCATGGCCTCTGAAAAGCTGCAGGGCGTGACTTTGCTTGCTTTCGGGGATAATACTACCGTGGAAGACCGGCGGCTCATTGCTGGACTCTTTTATGCCATCGGCCAGGCCGTAGAGGTCGAGGAGAAGGACTTTGCCGTGCTGGCTGATCTGACAAGTTCCGCCCCCGGCTACTTCGCGGCCCTCATGCGTGAGTTCGTTCTGGCAGCAGAGAGACGGGAGATCAATTCTGAGCTGGCGGAACGCCTGGTTAAGCAGACCCTGCTCGGCACGGCTTTTCTCCTGGAGGAGGAGAGCTTTGCCGGGCTGATCGAGAGTGTGGCCACTAAGGGAGGAATCACGGAGGCAGGAGTGAAGGTCATCCAGCGCGAGGCACCTGGCATGTTCGACCAGCTTTTCCAGGCTACCGAGGCCAGGCACGAGCTGGTAAAGAAGAAAATAGAAGGACATAGATAAGTGAAATATTATTAATATTGCTAAATAGAAATTTGGATTTTTAATATTCTAGCTCCCTCATTCGGCTTTGCATTTAAAGCCGGTTATTAAATAAAAAATGAAATAAGTAACAATCTCAATGGCATAACTTTAAGTGATTTAAGGCGATCATATCACTGAAGTCTCATGCCCATTGGTGTTTACGTCTGTCACTGCGGCCTGAACATCGCCGGCGTCTTGAATATGGAGGAGCTGAAAGGCTTTGCCGAGAAGCTTCCCGATGTAGCCGTAGCCCGCGATCTGCAGTTCTCCTGCTCCGATATCGGCCAGGAGCAGATCCAGAAGGATATTGCTGAGCATAAGCTTGATCGCGTGGTGGTGGCCGCCTGCTCGCCCCGCCTGCACGAGCCCACCTTTCGCCGGGCCATCAGCAAAGCGGGCCTGAACCCTTACATGCTGGAGATGGCCAACATCCGGGAGCAGTGCTCCTGGGTGCACATGGAGCAGCCGGCCATGGCCACAGAGAAGGCCAAAGACCTCATTGCAATGGCCGTGGCCAAAGCCGCGCTGCTAAAGCCGCTTGAGCCGGAGAGCATACCTGTCAGCAAAAACGTGCTGGTCGTGGGTGGAGGCGTGGCCGGCATTGCAGCCGCGCTGGACCTGGCCGATGCGGGGCTGCATGTTTATCTGGTGGAGCGGCGACCCACCATCGGCGGCTACATGGCTCTGCTCACCGACGTCTTTCCTACCAACGACTGCTCCATTTGCGTCCTGGGGCCAAAGATGTCCGAGGTCTACAACCATCCCGATATTACTCTCATCACCTACGCCGAGGTACTGGGCGTGGAGGGCAGCGTGGGCAACTTCACAGTCTCCGGCGTCCGAAGAGCACGCTATGTGGACGAGAAGCTGTGCAAGGGCTGCATCAGCGAGTGCGCCGGCGTCTGCCCGGTGGAGGTTCCCAGCGAGTACGACTTTGGCATCGGCAAGAGAAAGGCCATTTATGTTCCCTACCCCCAGGCCGTGCCCCTGGTAGCCTGCGTAGATCCCAAGGCCTGCATAGGCTGCGCCCGCTGCGTGGAGGCCTGTCCCGCCCAGGCCGTCAAGCTGGATCAGGAGCCCCAGGATTTCAAGTTGAATGTGGGCGCCATCATCGTGGCTACTGGCTGGCAGCCCTTCGATGCCACCCGAAAGGAGGAGTATGGCTTTGGCAGGTACAGGGATGTAATCACCACCCTGCAGATGGAGAGGATGCTAAACGCCTCCGGGCCGACCAAGGGCGAGGTGGTGCGTCCCAGCACAGGCAAGATTGCCGGGTCAATAGGCTTCCTGCAGTGCGTCGGCTCACGCGACTCGACGGTTGGAAACCTCTACTGCTCTCGCATCTGCTGCATGGCCTCGCTCAAGAATGCGCAACTGGTCAAGGAAAAGTATCCAGATACTGATATCACCATTTACTATATCGACATCAGAGCCGGCGGGGAAGGATATGAGGAGTTCTACTTGCGGGCCCAGAAGCTGGGCGTCAACTTTGTGCGTGCCCGCGTCTCCCGCATTGATGAGGTGGACGGCGAACTCTTCCTGATCTTTGAGGACACTCAGACCGGCGAGATCAAGAGGGTGAAGCATGATCTGGCCGTCCTCTCCGTAGGATTAGAGCCCGATGAGAAAGCGGACGTTTTAGGCAATCTGCTCGGACTCTCCCGAAGGCCGGACAGGTTCTTTGAGATCGCCCATCCCAAGATGAGGCCCGTGGAGGCGCACATCGATGGAGTCTTCATCGCCGGTTGCGCCTCCGGTCCCAAGGAGATTCCCATCTCCATCGCCCAGGGCAGTGCTGCGGCAGCCAAAGCCATTAAGCTCCTGCATAAAGGCGAGCTGGAGCTGGAGCCCACCTCGGCCTATGTGGACCCAGATCTCTGCATCAAGTGCAAGCTATGTGTTGACCTCTGTCCCCAGAAAGCAATAGCCGTGAAAAGCCCGGCCTATGTGGACGAGGCCGCTTGCAAAGGGTGCGGCTCCTGTGCTGCCGCCTGTCCAGTTGACGCCATCAACATGCGCTTCTTCTCCGATGAGCAGATACTGGCCCAGGTGCGGGCCGCCACGGAGGTGAAAAGAGAATTTCCCCTCATTGTGGCCTTCCTCTGCAACTGGTGCAGCTACGGAGCGGCAGATCTCGCCGGAACCTCGCGCATCCAGTACCCGACCAACGCTCGCAACATCCGGGTGATGTGCTCGGCGCGCGTGGACCCGAGCTTCATCCTGGAAGCCTTGCGCCGGGGTGCCGATGGAGTGCTTGTAGCAGGCTGTCGCATAGGTGAATGCCACTACAGGGATGGCAACTATCAGGCACTGCAGAGGGTGAATGTGCTCAAAGGCGTCCTTGAGAAGATTGGCATTGATCCAGGAAGAGTCAAAATCGTCTGGTGTGCGGCCAGTGAGGGCGAGATTTACGCCAAGGATCTCAGGGATTTCATAGGCGAGCTGAAGGCCATGGGCCCCATTGGAACGGAGCTGAAAAAGGAAAGGGCGGAGGAGAAGAATGGGGAGGCTGCCCTTCCATGATGGAAATTGAGAAAGACATGGATGCTGAAGGCACTCACATTCTGGCCAAACAGAAGACCAAAGAGAGGGAGATTATCCTCGATTACGATTACAAGAAGTGCGCCGGTTGCTCCATCTGTGTGGCTCTCTGCCCGAAAAAAGCCCTGCAGGAGGGGCCATTGCAGGAGATTGCCAAAGGCCTGGACGCGCCGCCCGTGCTCATCGATCTTGATGCCTGCGCCTTTTGCGGCATGTGCGTCAATTTCTGTCCCATGAAGGCCTTTAAAATGACTGTGCGAGATAAGAGACCTGCCCCGCAGGCGGCAGAAGCGGTAGAGGCCCAGACATGACGGACGCGACGGAAACGGCAGAGAGGGTGAACGCGGCAGAAGCGACAGAGGGGACGGAAAAGGCAGGAGAAGCAAAAGGGATAGAAAAAGCGGTAAATTTCATCAAGCAGGAGCAGTATCCCCGGCTGCTGGCAGAGGCTACGCCAAACGAAAAGTGCCTGACCTGCCTGCTCTGCGAGCCTGTCTGCCCCACAAAGGCGATAAAAGTCACCTTCAATAAAACTCGCGAAGACTATGGCCCCCTGCGCCCGGAAATGAAGGGCAAGATCGCAATCGATCAGGAGAAGTGCAATCTTTGCGGCCGGTGCGCAAAATTTTGCAAAGCCTTCCTGCTGGTGGACAAGGGCGAGAAAGAGAAAGATCCCCGCAATCTGGTGCCCTATGATCAATTGCTCGTAGACGAGGAGCTTTGCGACTACTGTGGCCTGTGCGTGCCCCTTTGTCCTGAAGAGGCGATAAAAGTAGAGGGCGAGCCCTTAGAAGTGCCGGAAGGCGAAAAAGAGTTCATAGGCAAGATCGAGATCGACCAGGACCTATGCATCGGTTGCGGCCGGTGCGCTCAGGTCTGTCCATACGAGGCCATGGACATAAAAAAGCCCTTCCAGGGCGAGATTAAGCTGGTCGAAAAGAACCTGGTGCGCTGCGATCCACTGGGCTGCCTGGCCTGCTTCAACGTCTGCCCGGCCAAATGCTGGTACGTGGACGAGCGCGGCAAAGCGGCGCCGGTCAAGGATCAATGCATCTTTTGCGGGGCATGCGAGAAGGCCTGTCCCGTCTCGGCCATCCAGGTCGAGCGGTCCGATGTCAGGCACACGGAGATAAAGGAGACTCCCTGGGCAGAGGAGTGGAAGCAGGCCATCTCCGCCATAAAGACCGGGGAGCGGCTGCGCCCGGATGTGAGCGGGGCTGTCTCTCCGCCGGACATAGAGCGCCAGCCTCTGCCCGCGCCAGAGAAGCCGAAGATAGATTCCGAGCTGCTGCGGCTGGTGGATGAGGCCCTAAAGCCCCTGGAGCCACTGCTGAGAAAGCCCAAAATACGGCAAATTTTGGAGAAGGAGCCTGCCGAAGAGGCCATCAAGAAGATTGTAGAGCGACTGCGCAAGGACGAGGCTAAGAAGGCTGCGGCGGCGGATACTACCGGCAGCATCGAGGGGGCGAAATAAGGATGGCCGGGGATGAACTGTTCAAGCAAGAGGTCTTGCGCCTGGCCGGGCAGGAGGTATTGACCTGCATTCAGTGCGGCACCTGCTCCGCCAGTTGCCCCACGGCGCATCTCATGAATCCCAGCATCAGAAAGTTGATCAAGCTCTGCTTAGAGGGCAAAAAGGAGGAGGCTTTGCATAATGTTACCCTGTGGCTGTGCACCTCCTGCCTTCTCTGCACCGTGCGCTGCCCGCGGGGCATCCGGCCTAAAGCTGTGGTCTCGGCTTTAAAAGATATAGCTGAGCGGGAAGGGCAGCGCAGCAAGGACGCCGACTATGAGCAGTTCTTCCTAAAGCAGATCAAAGATTACGGCCGGATAGCCGAGCTGGCCCTTACCGGAGAGTTCCTGCTCGTCTTTCCCCAGGGAGCGGTGCAGTCCATGCAGATGGGACTGGAGCTTCTCCCCAAGGGCAAGATCGGCCTGGAAATCGAGAAGATCAAAGGCCGGGATGAGGTCAAGAGAATCATTGAGGAGCTGAGGGAAAAATGAAGCTGGCCTACTATCCGGGCTGTGTCTCCAAATCGACGGGAAAGGAGATGGAAGCCTCCACCAGGGCCGTCTGCGCGGCTCTGGGAATTGAGCTGGAGGAGCTCGATGACTGGAACTGCTGCGGGGCGACGCACGTCTCCAACGAGCTGGTGGCCACGGGCCTTGCCGCTCGCAACATGGCCCAGACTGATCTCGAGATCATGACCGCCTGCTCTATCTGCTACAGCAATTTGAGGGCTGCAGCGCAGCGGCTGGAGGAGACGGAGATCCTGGAGAAGGTGAACGCCATCCTGGACAGGAAGTACAGCGGCGCCAAGATCCGGCATGCACTGGATGTCATCTTAGAGTCTCTGGCCGAGAACGATGAGCGGATCGTGGTGCCCCTTAAGGAGCTGAAGGTCGCCCCCTACTACGGCTGCCTGCTCACGCGCCCGGCGGGGCTGTACAGCCCGGAGTTTCCCACTATCCTGGAGAAGCTGATCAAGAGGCTGCAGGCGGAGCCCATCGACTTCCGGCTCAAGACCTTCTGCTGCGGCGGGCCCATTTTCATGCCCCAGGAGAAGGCGGCAGATGATATCGCCTTTAAAATTTTGTCGGAAGCGAAAAAGGCCGGGGCGGAGGTCATCGTGACCGTGTGCCCGCTCTGCCACCTCATGCTGGACGCCAAGCAAAAGGTGCTGGAGCAAAAGCGCGGAGAGAAGATCGGCATTCCCGTGCTCTACGTGACGCAACTGGTGGGCATCGCCCTGGGGCTCGGGCCGGAGGAACTGGGGCTGGAGATGAACTCGGTGTCACCGATGGCGATGGTGGAGAGGGTTTACGAGAGGATGGCGTAAGGAGCTCAGACCTTTTGGCACAGCTCACCAAATTAGCGATTTTATTCCATCGGGATGCATCACCGGCATATCCTTTCCAGGACAATACCAAATCAATGGTGCATCGTCCGTCAGCAGCAGATTATCATCTTTCATCGTACTTAATCGGCGGATGAAGATCGAGTATTGTTCCTTCTCCATAACCTTCACCTGGCCAAATCCGATCACGTTTGAGGGTGGCACTCACTGCCGCCTTAGCAAAATCATCCTCCCCATATAGCTTGCTGAAATAGCTCTTCACATTTCGAACGAAAATGGGGAGCAATCCGTATATACTTTGCATTTGTCACTATAATTTTGAATGGAAGAATGGAGCCGCCTTTCCCTTGTTGCAGAAATGATCCGCGATCATATCTCCCTGGACGGAATCGACCGATATCTTGCCGAGACTGGGGTGCAACGCTGCGACTTCGTGCTCGTCGAGCCCTGTGACTTTGCCGGAGAGATATTTGCGGTGGACGGCTCCAATGCCTCCATCTGCAATTGGTCGACGGCCAATGTGAACCTGATCCGGGCAGGCTATGCCGTCTACCGGGGGAGAATTTGGAGACGCACAGTCATCACCTTTGACGATGTCTTGCTGGCCGATCCGAAATTATGCAAAAATATGTTCGACCCCTATCTGGAGGAATTCTTCGGCCTGAAAGGAATCGATCTCAAGGAATCGGATCTGGATCGACTCACCAGCTACTATCGGGAGCTGCAGGAGTATGTGGCAATAAATGATGCCCTGGGAGAAGCTCATGCAGGAGATATCATCCTTTATGACGGCAGCTTTGACGTCTTTGAAACCCTGAGGAGCGCACTTGCCACTATCTTCGACCGGGCGGAGGAAAAGGGCATCGCCCTTCTGGCCGTGGCTAAGTCCAGCTCTCTCTTCTGGGGCGAAGAGATCACGCTTCCCTTTGTGCAGCATACCAGCATGGCCGGCAGCCTGCTTTTGCCTGGTGCTGCCTGGTATCTCAGCCTGAAGGATAAAAAAGTAGATGCAGGTCAGGGCAGATGGAACGGCGAGACCTACATCGTCCGCTTTTGCGGGCAGTCCGAGCACGCTTTCAGGGTGGATGCGCCCACTTATCTCAAGGGCGAAATCGGATCGGTTCTGGGAAAGCTGTCCGCTTACTCCTGCTCCTCTGAGTGCCTGGGCTATCCGCATGCCCTTTTCCGGGCGCACAGGGATATCAGGATCACCGAGCAAGAGGGGGCAGCCGTGCGCCAGAGATTAATGGCGCGGCTCTCAGAGAACGGAATGACTCATTCGGAGATAAGAATGCTTATGCAGGACTTCCACGACATCCTGGAGATGAATCCCAAAATTTAGAATTTAGAAAAGAGGGAGAGAAAGGGGGAGAAAAAGGTGGTCACAAAGCAGGAGCAGATCCAGCCCAACAGCGCGGCAAGTCTGTTGAACAGAAAAGTAATAGACGGGAGAGATACAACTTATCGCATCGTTTCTAAAAACGTTTCCGAGTATCATTTCATTGTACCCTTCGATCTTTCCGAGGAGGAAAGAGTAGAAGTAGGGCAGATCTTTTCCATCAAAGATCAGGGCCTGACGTTTCTTGCTCGCGTTCTTAACATAGAGCATAGCTCCAATTACGACGGCCACTGGGATACCACCATGAAAGGTGTCCAGTTCTTCGACGATGATCAGATCTTCAACCGCGTCATAGCACAGCCCCTGGGTTGCATAAATAAAAGACTGGAGTTTAAAAAGTCCAGGACACTGCCCACCAAGTTCGCGTCCGTTACGCGAGCGGAAAAAGAGGAGTTTCAGTTTTTAAGCCAGGTGATGGGGGACATCGAGGTCGGCTACCTGAGAAACGGCTCGCGACTGGTAGAAGAGATTCCCGTGGCCCTGCACAGCGATGCCATGGACCACCACATGGGCGTCTTCGCTACCACCGGCATGGGCAAGTCCAACTTCATGAAGGTCTTTGCCGCCTCATGCATGCGACTGTTCGCGCGGGGCGAGTCCAAGTTTGGGCTTCTCATCGTCGATCCTCATGGGGAATATCTGAAAGGGAAGGACCTTATCAAGGGACTGACCCATCTCAAGAAATACCGGGAGGGGCTCGCCTGCTACTCCACAAACAGGCAGAACGCCTCCGATCCGGGCGTGGAGGAGCTGGCCATATCAGAAAGCGAGATTTTCCCGGAGGATATTGCTCTGCTCTATGATTGGTCCCCACCGCAAAGAGATGCCCTGGACGCGGTTTCCAGGATCTTCGACCCGGCTAGCTGGCTGGAGGAGATCAAGAGCCCGGAGGGAATGGCCCGCATGATCCAGGAAGGCTTCAAGGACAGCACGGTCATGGTTTTAGTTCGAAGGATCAAAAACGAACTGGAGAGAAATCAGTACATCCGGAAAAGGTCCAGCCTGGCCAATATTCTGGCCAATCTGCAGAAAGGAAAGGTCGTTTTGGTGGATATTCCCAGGATGAGCGACCGATCCGAGCTCTTCTTGCTCTCCGTTATATCGCGCTATATCCTGGATGAGTACAAAAAGGATGAGAAAGAAGGCCAAGAGGGAGAAAGCCGCAAGAACTGCCTCATCACCATTGAAGAGGCGCAGAGGGTTTTAGGCGCAGGCAGCAACACGGCGCGCTTCGAGAGCATCGCCCGGGAGGGGCGCAAGTTCGGAGTGGGCCTGTGTGCCATCACCCAGCAGCCCAAGCTCATAGACAAGCAGCTTCTCTCTCAGTTCAACACTCTGGTGGTCATGGGCCTGGGGGACAGAAACGACCGCTTGCAACTGGAAGAGTCGGCCAAGCAAGATCTCTCCTCCATGGATATCGAGATTCAGACACTGGAGAAGGGTGAAGCCGTCGTATCCACTCTGAATATCCCCTTCCCTGTGCCTGCCAGGATCCACCGCTACGAGGATTACTTGCGCCGCCTGGAGAAGGAAGATAAGCCGGAGAGCCTTATCACCAGAGGCGGCTTCAAGCCGTTTTTAGAATAGGAAGCCTGGCAAATGAAGATAATTCACATGGCCGATTCGCACCTGGGATTTTCCAGCTACAGCCGACTGGACGAGCATGGGCGAAACCGCATAGAAGAGATGGTATACTCCGGGTTTGAGCAGGCCGTCGAGAAGATCATTGATCTTCGGCCTGATGCAGTTGTCCATGCCGGCGATGTCTTTCATCACGTTCGTCCCAAGATCAAGCCCCTGGTGGTCTTCCAGAGGGGCCTCTTAAGGCTCAGAGAAGAAGGCATACCTGTTATCATAATCAGCGGCAATCACGACGCGCCCAAGAGCTTCTCTTCCACCAGCCCCTTCCGCCTCTTTGAGGATCTGCGGGGTGTGCACATTGCTCAAAGGTATGAGTACGAAAGAATTGAAGTGGGAGACCACTATTTTCACTGCATCCCCTTCTGCCTGGAGCCGCAGGACTACCTGGCCGAGTTTGAGAGAATAGAGCGTCTGGGAAGAGATGTACTGGTCATGCACGGCCTGGTGGAGTCGCTTCAGAACAAAAAGATGAGGAGCGTGGGAGAGCACGAGCTGAAGGACAGCTTCCTCAAAAGCGATTTTGACTATATCGCTCTTGGCCACTTTCACGGACAGGCACAGCTTTCCAGGAACGCCTGGTACAGCGGCTCTGTGGAGTACTTCAACTTCGGCGAGGCCCAGGACAAGAAAGGAATGCTCCTGGTGGACCTGGAGACAGGAAGAGCCGAGAGCGTGCCGGTAAAGCCCAAATACATGATGGATCACCCGGCCATAGATTGCAGCGGTATGCGCTCGGAGGAAATTGCCGAATGCCTGATGGAGCTATGCCATGAAGATGAGATCCGAGACCGAATGGTGCGCATCAGTCTTAGAAACGTCAACCGGGCAGCTTACAGGAGCATAGATCAGGGAAGGCTCTCCCGGCTGGGAGCCTCTGCACTCTACTTCAAGATCCGGCCGGAGTTTTTGGATGAAGAGGAGCATTTCGAGCGTTCTATTGACCGGAGAACGCTGCACGAGGAGTTTTCCGGCTACATGGTGGAAGAATCCTGTAAAGAGTTGATACCTCCAAAGATTAAGGATGATGTAGTGGTCTATGGATCGGAGATCATGAAGAAGGCCGTACTGGCCAGGCATAAAGAGGCATTGGATGCATCTTAATAAGCTGGTCATGAAAAACTTCAAGAAATTTCGCCGCGCCGAGCTGGAGTTTTCCGACGGGCTTACCGGCATTGTGGGCAGCAACGGATCCGGCAAGAGCACCATCGTGGAGGCCATTGCCTGGGCCCTTTACGGAAACAGGGCTTCGAGCATTAAAAGAGACTTCATCCGCAATGCACGAGCCAAAGAATCTGATGCAGTTGAGACCAGCCTGACACTCTCCTTGGGCAAGCAGGAGCTGGTCATCTACCGGGCTATGAAAGGAAAGAGCTTGACGCCGGAGGCCTTTCTTGTGCTGGATGGGCAGAGGATTGCCACCGGTAGCAAAGAAGTCGATGCGAGGCTCGAGGATATTCTAAAGATTAATTATCAGGACTTTATGAAAACCTTCTATGCCCGGCAAAAAGACCTGGACAATCTGCTCAAAGAGGGGGGGATGGGCAAGAGGGAGTATCTGCTCAAGCTCCTGGGCCTGGAAGACATCAAGGAATATGCCATCGATCTGATCAAATCCGATCGAGCCTCTTTGGAGGAGCAAAAAAACCGGCTGGCTGGCGCACTGGCAGAAATCGGAGACGTAAAGGCCCGGCTGGAGAAGGCTTTCCAGGACATTGCAGCTAAGAGAAAAGGCCTGGAGGAAGCAGAGGCAAGCCGGGCAAGGCTAGCGGAGGCAGGGGAGAGGAGGCGGCAGGAGCTGGAGTCCATGGCCGAGAAAATGCGCCGGCATGGCCTTTTAGAGGAGAGGGTAAAGAGCCTTGAGGCGCAGGATAGGGAGCTGAAGGAGTCGATCAAGGCAGCGGAAAAGCGGCTCTCTGAGATCGATGCCTCCCAGAAAAGGCTCTCGGATCTTCAGCCCATGCTGGAGAGGCTGACTGTCATAAAAGAACGGCTGGAAATTCTGCTGCCCAAAAGAGAAATCTATGAGGAGACTGCCCGCCGCATGGCGGCCCAGGAGGCTGCTTTGCAGGGCGAGAAAAAAGCGCTTGCTGAAAGCCAAAGAAGGCTCCAGGAGCTAGACCGAGATGCAGCTATGCAAGAGGAGCTCTTGCCTAGAGAGGAAGAGCATACAAAGCTGCAGGCCCAGCTCCTAGCTCTGGAGGACCTGCGGGATAAGCATAGCGAGATGCAGGCCCGGCAGAAGGAGGATGAGATCAGGGAGCAAGCAATCGTAGCCAACCTCTCCCGCACGAAAAAGCTGATTGACGACCTTTTCGAAGCCCGGACCAGGTTGGGGGAGATTGCATCCTGCCAGGATGAAGAAAAGAGGTGCAAAAGCGAACTGGCAGAGCTTATGCGGCAAAGAGAGCTGCAAAAGGATCTGGATGGCCTTCTGGTCAGAAAGAGTGCTATTGCAGAGCGCCTGGCCAGACTGAAGAATGAGGCGGAAAAAGCACGCTTAGAGCTGGAAGGCCTGGGGAGAATTGAGGAGACGGAGGAGCAGTTGCGTCGCCAGGATAAGGACCTCGATAAGCTCGGCAGCGAGCTGAACCGGATCCTGGCAGAACTGAGAGGAAGCTACAGGGTAGAAGAGCTGGCTCTGGCTGAGGCGGAACGCTCCATAAAGAAGGTCATGGCCCTGGGAGCGGAAGGACTCTGCCCCACCTGCGAGCAGCCGTTAGACGGACAGCGCGATCTGCTCATAAAAAAATATGAAAATTCCGCAATATCCGCAAAAACAGAGAAGGAAAAGCTTGCTGCCGGGATTGCCGCTCAAACGGAGAAGATTGAGGGGGCGACTAGGTCGAGGAGCAATCTGCGAGCGGCCTTCGACGAGTTGAATGCCCAAAAGAGCCGGCGCTCGGCTCTGCAGGCCGATTTGAGGAACCTGGCCATGCAAATGCACGAGTCACAAACTGAGATCAAGGAAATCTCGGCCAGAATCGAAGGCCTGGGAACGGTCAGCTTTGATGCCGTCAAGCTGGCCCAGGTTGAAGCAGCTCTAAAAGCTCTTGTGCCTCTGGTTTTGGAATACGCCGGCCTCTCCCAGCGGCTGGAGGATCTGCCCGGTTTGGAAGTGGAGATTGTCCAGCAGAAAAAGGAACTAGCTGCTCAAAAGCAGAGACAGAAAGAGCTGATCAATCAGATGCAGGCCCTGGGCTATGCAGAATCAGATTACATCGAAGCCAGAAAGCGCCAGGTCACCCTCAAGCCATTGCACGATCGTTTTCTCGCAGTCTCGGAAAGGGCAGCGCAAATTCCGTCCATAACAGAGAGGAGAAAGAGGCAAGAGCAAGAGATAGAAATGCTCGACCTGGACCTGAAGGCATTGCAAATCTCGCAAAGAGATCTCGACTACAATCCTCAAGAGTATGAGGCTCTGTTTAAAGAGAAGAGGACACTGGCGGCAGCGGAGAGCGAGGCGCAGAAGATCCGGGTGATTGTGGCAGGCGAGATCGAAGCTAAGGAGAGGCTGGTGGCAGCCCAAGAAGCTCTGGAAAAACTCAATAAGGATCTCAACGAGTGCAGACAGCATCTTTTCGCTCTGGCATACAGCTCCGAAGAGCATGAAAAAGCGAAAGCCATGCTGGCGAGCGCAGAGGAAGAGCTGGAAATAGCCAGGAAGGCCGTATCAGAGCACCAGGTGCAGATGGGCGTTCTACTGGCCGCCCGGGACCGACTTCTCCGGGAAGCGCAGAGGAAAGAGGAGCTGGAGAGGAATGCCGCCTTTGTAGGCCGGAGAATGGAAGTGGTGGAGGTGACCCGAAGCCTGGTCAACAGCTTCATGGATCAGGTATTGATCCGGGTCAAGAACGACATCGCTCGCTCTGCCGGCGAGATCCTGGAAGAGGTTTCCGGCAAGTACAGCCTCCTTAAAATCGATGATGACTTCAATATCCAGGTCGAGGACGGCGGCGAATGGTATCCCATTTCCCGCTACTCGGGCGGAGAGATCGACATGATCGCCGTCTCCGTGCGCGTGGCCATCAGCGAATACTTGATGCGCTTCGGGCCGGATGGAGAGAGCTACTCCTTCCTCATCCTGGACGAGGTCTTCGGCAGCCAGGACCAGGAGCACCGGGAGAAGATGATCCAGATGCTGAGAAGCCTGGAGGAGCGCTTTCCCCAGATAATCGCCATCAGCCACATCAGCGACGTGCAGGGGCAGTTCGACAATACATTGCTAGTGGTGGAGGACGAGTTGGGCAACAGCCGGGTGGAGGCTCTTTAGGATTATGCAGGGGATTGGGCTAATTACAAGGAGGTCTTGAGAAAATGACAAAAGGCTTATTTCCTAAGAGAAGTTCCGATCCGGTGTATGCCACCCTCGACGATTGGATTCTACACGAAGCCATTCCTTTCTCCATCGATTCGTCCGAAACCCTCAACGCCTCTATCGACAAGATCATGGCCTCACTTGACAACTCGGTCGAGTTGTTTGGCTTTGGAGAAGCACTCCATGGCGGCGAGGACATTCTGATACTACGCAACCGGCTCTTCCAGCGCTTGGTGGAGACGCATGGCTACAGCGCCATTGCCATCGAGAGCAGTTTCCCTCGGGCGCGCGCAGTGAATGAATACGTAGCTGGTCGCGGCCCGGCATCGTATGACGCTGTGCAGGAGGCCGGATTTAGCCACGGCTTCGGTCGGCTCGACGCGAATCGAGAACTCGTGGAGTGGATGAGGGGGTACAATGCCGATCCAACGCATAGCATCAAACTCCAGTTCTATGGCTTCGATAGTCCGACAGAGATGATGTTCAGCGATAGTCCTGCCCAGGTCCTGCATTTTGTTCTCGATTACCTCGCCTCGATTGATAGTGCCAGCGGCGAGGAGCTTCGCTTACGCATCGACCTGCTTCTCGGCCAGGACTCCGACTGGGAGAACCCCGCTGCAATGATGGCCCCGACGAAGTCGATAGGCCTGTCACCAGCCGCAACTGCACTGAGGATTGAGACAGAGGATCTCATTGCAGAGCTGCAAGTACGCCGTCCCGAGCTGGTGGCCAAAAGCGACATAAGCAGCTATTTGGAAGCCATGCACTATGCAAAGGTCGCACGGCAGTTGCTAAACTATCATGCGGCGCTCGCACGAACATCGGGCAAACCAGGCGAACGGATTGTCGAAGGTCTCGGCCTTCGTGACCTTATAATGGCAGATAATCTGGCGTACATGGTGTCCCGTGAGCGTGGCAGGGGGAAGGTGCTGGCCTTTGCTCACAATAGCCATCTGAAGCGCGGAAAGGCAGAGTGGCAACTGGGCACTGACCTATTGATATGGTGGCCTGCGGGAGCGCACCTCAATGAGGTGTTCGGTCACCGATATGCAGTCATAGGAACGGCCGTGGGAGTTTCTGATGCCAATGGCATCGGCCAGCCCGAAGCCGGCACTCTTGAGGCGCTTCTGACTGCCGTGCCGGGACCAGCGCGGTTCATTCCAACTCACAAAGGCCAGGGGCTTCCAAATTCGAAAATCGCAGCTCTTCCGACTCGCTCGGGCAGTATGAAGAACACGACCTACTTCGCACTAACTCCTAAAAGCTTCACCGATTTCGACTGGCTGGCTGTCCTGGATAAAGCGGCATACAACCGTGGTGGGCCACAGCTAGCAACAATGGGACGCTAAGTCCAGGCAAAAAAAAAGCAAAATCACCGTTATCCTAAAGCGTATCCAAGCAACCTGGCCAGCTTGATGGCATCCCAGTCCAGGTGGCGGAGCATGCGGGCCATGAGGCGGCTGGGCCGGTCTATATCCCCGTGCTCCTCTATGGCTTTTATGAGCCTGGGCTTGCCGGCCAGGTAGCCCACCAGCTCATCCAATTCCAGAGCGCTCATTTTGCCCAGCATGCGATTCACCCTCATGCCTATCTCCAGCTCGCGGCCCAATGCTGACCTCCAGAGCCTATCGTACTCCATAAGTCGCTCTGCCGAGCCGTCGCCCTCCATTGCCGCGGCAGCCGCCACGCCGCCCGCAATCTTGGCCGCCACCAGCCCCGGATAGATTCCGCCGCCTGAGGTGGGCTTGACCTGGCCTGCCGCATCTCCCACGGCCAGCAGGCCCGTGACGGCGGTGGCGGCAGCCGGGCCCAGAGGCAGACCGCCCACATTCAGAGCCACCGGGGAGCCCTGCAGCCTTCCTGCAATAACATCCCTTTTCAAGAACGCCTGCAAGTGCTTGCACCCCCGATCGCGAGCACATAGACCGATGCGAGCAGAGTTCTCATCCAGGGGAATCACCCAGGCGAAAAGCCCCGGCGCAGACCCCAGGTGCACCTCCACCTTCTCAGGATCTTCTACCGCAAAGGGTACCTGCACCTGTGCCCCGGAGAGGATCAACTGAGGCGGTGCAATGCCTGCACGGCGGGCCAGAAGGGCAGAGATGCCCTCTGCAGATATCACTATCCTGGCGGAGATCTCCTCGCCCCCAGCCAGGCAGAGGATGCTTGCGTCTTTTTCCCGTCTTATCTTTCGCACTGACGAGCAGAGACGAAGATCTGCGCCCTCCTGCACTGCCCTGCGTAGCATTGCCTGGTCAAAGAGCCTCCTGTCCACAACCCAGGCCTTGCAGGCTTTGGCTTTGAAATCCAGGCGAGCTCCACCCGGCGAAAAGACCGTCGCGCCCAACATGCCGCCCAGGATAAAGGAGCCTTCCGGCAGCTCCGACTCGGTCATAGCCGCCTGGCCCAGCAGTCCGGCGCACTGCACCGGCCATCCCGCCTCGGCGTGCTCCTCCAGCAAAATTGTGCTAGCACCGGCTTTGGCGGCATACTTGGCGGCCATTGAGCCTGCTGGCCCGGCGCCGATGACGGCAACATCGAAGATGTCCATGTTCGAGGAGAGAGACGGAAGGCAATGATGTTAACTTTTTCTGTTTTCTTTGAAATTATTTATTTAATAGTAATGATATTAGAACTCATTTGCTGGGTCCAATTTTCGCTAACTAGTGCTTGATCGCTCTTTCGAGGCTTGGCTAGCCAGCCAGAGCCGTCCTTTAAGCTGGCGGGCCGCCTGCACGCGCGCCCGCATGAGACGAAACTTTATTTCTGTTGAGTGTAAATCAAATTAATTGGAGAAAACAACAAAATGGCGGATATCGATCTTACCCAAGAGGAGGCCGATGCCTTGATGGCCATGCCCAAGAACAGGGCCAACGATGATATCGTGTTCTATCCAGCCAGAGGCAAATCAGTGACAATTCCCTTGACCTCTGATGATAAAAGAGAAAATTTTCTCCTGGACATTAGGTGCGGCAGGATAGACCTGCTTAAAGCAACATATCAAAACCGAGCACGTCAGACAGTCGTGCTGGTAAGACTCGATCTTGGAGGAGCACCACATCGAAATCCCGATGGAGAAGAAATCGCCTGCCCTCATCTCCATGTCTATCAAGAAGGTTACGGTGCAAAATGGGCCAAATCCATTCCCGTGGATAAATTCTCGAACGTTGAGGATCTATGGGAAATGCTTCAGGATTTTATGAGCTACTGTAATATAACCAAACCGCCAAATATACAAAAGGGGATCGAAGGATGGAAGAGATACAAAAGTTAATGGACCAGTATGTCGCGTGGCTGAGAAGTAAAACCACTCTCCGACAGTTAGATGACTGGATTGAAGTAACCACACCGTATCTCGACCGGAACAACGACTATCTCCAGATATATGCCCGGAGACAGAACGGAAACTATATCCTTACGGATGACGGTTATATCCTTGGAGAGCTAGAACTGTCTGGCTGCAAACTGGAGAGCCCTAAGAGATTAGCTCTTCTTCAAATGACCTTAAACGGTTTCGGCGTGAAGCTGGTGGAAGGCGCTCTTGAGGTAAGAGCCTCAAAAGAGGATTTCCCGCTGCGAAAGCATAATCTTGTTCAAGCGATGTTGGCGGTGAACGACTTGTTTTATTTAGCCACGCCCATGGTGTCCAGTCTTTTCCTGGAAGATGTTGTCGCTTGGCTTGATGAGAATGAAATTCGTTACACGCCCAATGTAAAGTTCACTGGGAAGAGCGGATATGATCACCTATTCGACTTTGTGATACCTAAATCAAAGAAGCAGCCTGAAAGGATTATCCAGGCGATCAACCGCCCGAGCCGAGATGAAGCCCAGGCGACGGCTTTCGCGTGGTTTGATACAAAAGAGGTTCGATCACCTGAGTCTAGGGCCTACACCATACTGAACGATTCTGAGCGAGATGTCCCACTGACGGTTATGGATGCTCTTCTAAGCTACGAAGTGAGACCAATACCTTGGAGCAAAAGGGACGCGGTGGTGGAGGAGTTGACGGCGTAAGATCTTCGGGCACTGTCTGAGAATTATGAATTATGGCGTTTTTTGTGCGCACAAAATATTCACACAAAGCACCTCTCCAGGAAAGCCGCCAGATCCTCGATACACTCCATCTCCTCATCGATGGGCATGCCTTCCGAGATACGCTCGTAGACCACATCCCAGGTACTGTATCCCCGCAGCCGCATAACCAGCTCGCCTGCAGGCGTTGTGGCCAGATCGGTCTCAAAGCGCATCCAACGGCCGCCTTCCCGCTCCACCTCGAAGTTGGTGCAAGCTGCATGGGTGCCGCCGTAAAAAACTCCATCCACCACATCGATGTACAGCCTTATCCAGGAGATGCACTTCGAGTAACGGAAAACTCCCTCGGTGATGCAATCGGGCCCGTCCCATCCGGCTAGTGGCAACATCGCATGCTGATTAGCAGGGCTTGACTTATGCATCTTGCGGAGGGGTTATCGATGATCTAATCTCTCATGAATCATTGGATGGTTAATCCAAAAATTCTTCTAGATTCCCAGCAGAATAGATTCATGCCCGAGGTTGTGCAGTTCGCCGAGGAAAAGCCTAAAAAGACGCAAGATGAGCAGGCAGGAGAGGGCTCTTCCGCCTCTGCTCCCCCCAGAACCACCTGGTCCGGCAGCCTCCGGATCGGTCTCGTAAACATCCCCGTCAAGGCCCTGCTCATGACAAAAGATGTGCGCATCAGCTTTCGCATGCTTCATCGGAGCTGCAAGACGCCCATCTCCTTCAAGCGCTTTTGCCAGGAGGGCGATGAGGTCACACTGGCCGATATCGTCTACGGCTATTCTCTGGGAAAAGACAGGTACGCAGTACTGGAAAAAAAGGAGATCGAGGCTGCCAGGCCCGAATCGAAGAACACAATTGCCCTGGATCGTTTTGTGAACTTCTTTGAGATAGACCCTCACTACTTCGAAAAGACCTATCTGCTTTTGCCGGATAAATCCGAGGAGGCCTACTCACTCCTAAGAACCGTCATGGAGAAGACGGCAAAAGCGGCCATCGGCAGAATTACCTTCCACTCGCGAGAGAGACCGGTCCTGGTCCACTACTACCGGCAGGCCGTGGTGGCCACCACCATGAGGTACCCGGAAGAGGTCTTGGACCCGCAGGGCTATCAGGCGATCAAAGATCTTCCAGAGCCTCAGGAAAAGGAGCTTGAACTGGCCATGGAGATAATAAAAAGCCTGAGCGGAGAACTGGACCTGTCTGCCTACCACGACCAGTACAAAGAGAGGATCGAGACCCTGGTCAGGTCCAAGATGGAAGGAGCCGTAGCCGTCCCGGAGAAGAAGAAAGCCAGGACATCTGCCAAGAGCCTCATGGAGGCCCTGCGCCTGACCGCGGAGTCGTTGAAATGATCGACTTTCGCGATGTATTTGATTTCCATTAGTAGTTCTCCGTCCGCTCGTCCTCTGTGCGCTCTGCGACTCTGCGGTTTATTGCCTTAAATCCCGGAGTTAAATTATTCAGCTACGAATATTAACCGCAGAGACGCAGAGTTCGCAGAGACATGCAAACTTCCTTATTACCAACATTAGTTATCATGCATTCAATTAGCCACTCGATACAAAGAGGAGCCAGAAAATGAATCCCGTCAAGCCCATGCTGGCAGTATCCGGTCAGCCCTTCAACTCAGAAGGCTGGATCTTCGAGCCCAAGATCGACGGCACCCGCTGCCTGGCAGAAGTATCCTCAAGCGGCGTGCGCCTCCATAACCGCAGGCTTTTCGATATCACCTATCGCTACCCGGAATTGGCTCTTGCTTTGGCCAAGGGTGCGTCCGGCTGCGTCTTGGACGGAGAGATCGCCGTCTTCGCCGACGGCCGGCCAAGCTTCGCCAAGCTTGCGGAGCGTGACCACCAGAACGATAGGCTACGCATAGATTTCCTCTCCCGCTCCATGCCGGCCAGCTATGTTGTCTTTGATATCATCTACGCGAAAGAGAAGAGCGTCATGAACCTGCCTCTTCGCGAACGAAAGCAGATTTTACGGGAAGGACTGCAGGAGAGCGAGTTTGTGACCATTGCCGACTCATTTCCGGAAAAGGGCGAGGACTATTTTCAAGCGGCACTGAAGATGGGAATTGAAGGAATCGTGGCTAAGAGGCTGGACTCCGTCTACGAGCCGGGCACGAGAAGTCAAAACTGGATTAAGATCAAGAAAAGCCTCAAGCTGGACCTGGTGATAGGGGGCTATATTCCGGGAAAAGGTGGACGATCCCCTTACTTTGGCGGCCTTCTCCTGGGCGCATACAGCCACGGCCTGCTGCAATATGTAGGACGGGTCGGATCAGGATTTACAGATAAAGAGCTGGCGGAGATTGCGGGAGCGTTCTCGATCCAGGACCTCTCTCCCTTCGTCAATGCACCGGCAACGCCACCGGCAAGATGGGTCAAGCCCCACCAGGTGGTGCAGGTCTCTGCCCTGGAGGTCACTAAGGACGGCCACCTTCGCGCACCGGTGTTCCTGCGCACCAGAGATGACAAAGAGCCGCAAGAATGCACAATAGATCAGCTCAATTGATTGCAAAAAAACTGAGGGCTGGCGTACCGCCGGCTCCTTAAGTCTGCGTCCACTTTACGCCATCACCTGCTCCTTGAGAATATAGCGGATCAAGTCTTCCGAGAGCTTGGTCTCCCTTTGCAGCTTCTTTACAGTCTCCTCGATGCTGTTGCCTTCCGTCATGAGGTTTGATATTCGGCCCACAACCTTCTCGCCTATGGCATAATACTCATCGATGTCCTTCCTATGGCCCCAAACATCTCCTCGCAAGAGCTGCACACCCTGAATCTCCAGGAATTGCTGGGCGGCCTTGGACATGGTCTCATGGTAGGACGGCGGAATCTGCACGGCTCGCAGACGCGGACAGGACTGGACCAGGTTCATTACGTCCATATTGGAGGCTCGGAAAGCCAGATGAACCAACTGCTCGTTCCTGTTTAGGTCGGTAATCTCCTTTTTTGAACTAACTACCCTCAGCTTCATGCCACTTACCAATGCTCTTAAAATATTTATAGATAATGGTAATCATAGTAATCCTTAATTAGATATACTGATATCAGTAACTCAATAGGTAAAATATTTATGCCTCAGCGCTAGTGGCCGGCGATATCTGCAGATTTATGTCAATGATTTGAATATGTTTATTCGATTCAGTGATATTTATATTTGAAAAGCTAGCTCTTAACCAGTTAGCGGTAATATTACAAATCAGGCCCTGCTATTTTATTTATTTCAGGTTTTTCCGGCCAGTCTTTTCAGGTTTACCAGTGTCTGGAATTAGTCCCCAATTAGTCCGGTATCGCCTGTCAATGCGCCGTCCAGGCGGAAAGATCTCACTGCTGCGGCGCAATTGGCCAGCATCCTGCCCGCCAGATCTTGGCTGGGCCAGGACCCGAGGCCACAATCGGGACCTGTCGCCCTCAGCCGGTCTCCGAATTGAGCATAGGCTCTGTCCAGCCTCTTCCTCATGACCTGGGGCGATTCCTTTTCCAGGATCTCCCTTTCCAGCCTCGGCATGTCCTGCCAGAGATTGATGCCTAACTGTTCGTTCAAGCGGGCGGACATGGACAAGATATCGGTGCGCGCGATCCCCGCGCGAAGATAACTATCCGTCTCCTCCAGGACCTTCTTATCGATCAATTGCAGATAGTCAGGATGTGCCGCCGACTCAATGCCCACGATGCTGATGCCGGGAACGCGAGCACAGGCCTCGGCATAAAGGGGCGAATGCAGATGTACTTCGCAGTCCATGCCCTGACAGGGCTCGCTCGCGATCTGCAGGGCATCAAGGATCTCATCCTCAGAAAAGACTATGTTGGAGTTCAAACCAAGGCTCGGCTCGTCCAAAGACGCAACAGACATACTTCCCTCTTCCAAAGCCACGCAAAAGAACCTGGCCACGCTCTTCGCCAGGTTATTGAGAATATCCGGATAATGCGTAGCCCCGAAGACAGAGATATAAAGCTCCACAGGTCCGGTGACGCAGACGCGCACATCCTGGCCCACCGGCACCCCCTCTAGCTCCATTATCTTGGCATTCTCTTTTTTGATCAGGTAGGGGCTCTCCGTTAAAGCCGGATTCTCGATGCCGTCCATGAACATGCGGATCATATCCCGGAACTGAGGATAAGTAGGAACCTCTACCCCGGCACGGCTCTTTTGAGCCAGAACATCGCGCACCAGATCGAGATACTGATCGCGAGAGAGGCTTTTCAGCCTGACCCCTTTGGGCAGGGGAAAGCTGCCGATATCATCGAAGAATATGCCCTCAATTTGCCTTGACATCTTGTTGTCACCTCTAAAGAAAACGCTTTAGATAATCCTTCAAAGAGGTGTACTGTCCATCTATCATCTCAAAATTTTCCACCAGCTCATCCAGCCGGGCCATGGCTGCAGGCAGAGGCGGATTTATGCCGGTGGCTCGAACGATCTCCTCCGGGAACTTGGCCGGATCGGCCGTCTCCAGGGAGACGCAAGGAGAAAAGTCTCCGCATTTTTCCAGATATTTCATGAGCCCTGCCCAGGCCACAGCACCGTGCGGCTCCAGAAGGAGCTTGTGCCGGCTGTATGCCTCCTTGATGGTCTGGCGGGTTTCCTCATCCGTGATACAGACGGCATAAAGATCCTTTTGCATGGCCGCCAGGTCCGGCCGCTTGCTTACGAGGCCGGTTTCATCCATTTGACCGCCGTAAAGGCAAAAGAGGCGGGCGAGGTTACTGGGGTGGCCTACGTTCATGGCATTGGAGATGCAGTTTTTGCTAGGCCGGATAGGCTCGTAGATGCCTGTATCCATGAAGTGCGGGAACTCATCGTTCTCATTGGTTGCCACCACGAACTTTTGCACGGGAAGGCCCATATTCAAGGCCAAAAGGCCGCCCAGGAGGTCTCCGAAGTTGCCGCTGGGCACCGAGAAGATGATCTCTTCCCCCTGCGGTGCCACACGAGAGTGGGCATAGAAGTAATAGACGGCCTGGGGCAGCAGTCTGCCGATATTGATGGAATTGGCTGAGGAGAGATTGAGAGCAGAGAGATCGGGATCGACAAATGCCTGCTTGACCAGAGCCTGACAGTCATCAAACTTGCCCTTCACGGCCAGGGGGAAGATATTTTTGCCCAGGGTGGTCATCTGGCGCCGCTGCCTCTGTGTTACCTCCTTCTCAGGGAATAATACTACCACCAATACATTATCAAGACCATAGAAGGCATGAGCCACAGCAGAGCCCGTGTCTCCCGAGGTGGCGGTGAGGATGAGGATGCTTCTGCCTTCCACTCTGAGGAAGTACTGGATCAGACGGCCCATTAGACGGGCGGCAAAGTCCTTGAAAGAGCAGGTGGGGCCGCGATCCAGCCGCATTACATACTTTTCGTCATAGACTCGTTCTACTGGTACATCGTAATTGTAGGCGTCTTCCAGCATTGCCCGCAGGTCGGATTCCGAGACCAGATCGCCCAAATAAGGCTTGATGACCTCGTAGGCAATTTGCGGATAGCTCATCCTGGAAAATTGCCCTATCCGGCTCCTGGGAATTTGAGGGATCTCTTCCGGCAGATAGAGCCCCTTGTCCGGGGCCTGGCCCATCAAGAGCGCCGCTCGAAAGTCCACGCGCTCGGGATGGCCGTTGGTGCTGAAAAATTTGATCTGAGACATGGTCGTAAGAAATAGGTTGGAGCTGATCTTTAAGGCTTTGCCAAGCAGAACCGAAATCCTTATATTCGATTATTGTCTAACGCAGATTCGTTTAATATCGAGAAAATTAGACTGCAATGCAAACCTAAGAATCCCATTAATTGGGAGGAAACTTGCTCAAATTCGAAGCAGACTACTTGTTTGAAGATGCCGCAGGCATCCGCACAGGCATGAGACCGGCGAATTGGGATATGCCCCAGGGACCAGAGCCCGGACCCCAGTGGCCCAAGAAGAAAAGACCACAAATCCTTTGATGCAAGATTGGGCCTGCGGGTGGCCTTCGCGGCCCAGGCCCAAAGAAGAATCCGAACGACTAATCTTTTTTGGCGCTAATTGCCAAATACAGCGCCCTGAAAGCCATTCAGTATTCTAGCGATTTTCCGATTTTCTTCCCAGCGTCAAATACATGGCAAAAGCGAATGGCGAGATGCTGCAGGGAATGATTCGCAGAGCATTTTTGCAGATCCGATTTCTTATGAACTCCGTCCAATAAGAAGCAATTTCAGGCGGCGGTGAGGGAATATTTAAGTATTAGTTGTCAGGTAAGTTGGACACAAATGATGGTCGTATCGCCCAGATATAATGATAAATATAACGAGGAGGAAATGAGATGGCGTTCTACACGTTGGGCCTCACTTTTAATCTTGTGATATTCCTGACAGTTATTGTACTTGCTGTTTGGATATATGGTATATATTTCAACTTTAAGAAATGGGGCCTCGGATCCACCGGCTACCACGACCAGTTGCGCAATAGCTTCTGGCTCTTCCTTGCCACCTGGATTCACGAGGCATTTAAGGACGGATTATGGGTATTTTTGAGGACAGTTGTGCTTGATGTCCTTCTATTGAGGAGGACGCTGGCCAGAAGCCCGGTGCGATGGGTTATGCACATGTCCATGTTCTATGGATTTTTGGCTCTGGCGGCTATGTCAGGATTTGCTCTATTCCTGGATATAATAGAGCATTTCAACCTGGCTGGTCTTGCCCATGAGGCGGAACTGGTCAAAGAGATGCTGGCTTTGCCCTTCGATATCTTCGGCTACCTGCTCCTCATCGGAGCCACCATCGCCGTATCCAGGAGAATCCTGCTTAAGTTCGTCAGGGATAACACCAGCGCCTATGACGCATTCTTGATTGGCGCCGTGTTCCTCATCACCATCACCGGATTTTATGCCGAGTGGATGCGCGGCAATTCTTTCTTGCTGGGAAATGCTTTTGAATATCCCATCTATGCACCTCACTTTGCATTGATTCACACCGTCCTGGCAATTGGTCTATTCGCCCTGGTTTTGCCATGGAGCAAATACATCCACGTCATAGCTACACCCATGACCCTGATAGCCAACCGAGGAGGAGAATAAGAATGGCAGATCAAAAAGGCTCCAAGCCCTTGATGACGGGCTATATGCTGTCCACTCAGCTCATGGAGGTAGATGGCTGCAACAGGTGCCAGGAGTGTATGAAATGGTGCCCGACCTTCGCGGTGAGACCGGATCGGCCCGGCATTACTCCCATGTATAAGAACGCAAGGTGGAGAGAGCTGCAGGCCAAGAGCCAGAGCCTGCGCGCCAAGATCTTCGGCCCCAAGCCCCTTACTGACGATGAGATGAAGGTCTTCACCGAGGATACATACAGCTGCACCACTTGCGGCGTTTGCGGCACGGTCTGTGAAGCAGGAATCAAGACCGTAGAACTCTGGGAGGCCATGCGGCCTAACCTGGTAGCGCGCGGTGATGGGCCCGTGGGAAAACAGTCCATGTTTCCCAAGCTCGTCAGGGCAGATAGAAATCCCTACATGGCCAAGCAAGAGGATCGGCTATGCTGGGTTCCGAAGGACATCAAAGTAGAGGAATCCGGTGATATCGTATACTTCGCAGGCTGCACTGCAGCCTACCGGCAACAAGCATTGGGAGTAGCCACGGTCAGGATTTTGGATAAGTTTGGCGTCCCCTTCGCGATGCTGGGAAAGGATGAATGGTGCTGTGCTTCTGCCATGGTGAGGACCGGCCAGAGAGAGGTCATGGCCGAGCATGCCGTGCATAATGTCGATGCTCTCAAAGACGCAGGAGCGAAGAACGTGCTCTTCGCCTGTGCCGGATGTCTTAGAAATGCAGCAGTCGACTGGCCCATGTGGTATGAGGGCTACATCCCCTACGAGACCATGCCGCTCTCTGTGTTCCTCAGAGAGAAGATCAGAAAGGGGGAAGCAGAATACAAGATTCCACTGAATTATTCGGTCACATACCATGACCCATGCCATAACGGCAGGCATCTCATGCACCTCAAGGGAAAGGATTGGGCCTTTGAAGCCTCTCGTGACTGCATCACATCCATCCCGGGTGTGAAGTTCAGAGACATGGTGCGCAACAGAGCCCTGCAGAGGTGCTGTGGCGCAGGCGGCGGCGTTAAGGCCGGCATTCCCGACCTGGCACTGGACTGTGCCAAAGCCAGGGTCAAGGACGGAGAGGAAGTATCTGCTGATATCATTGCATCCACCTGCCCATTCTGCCGAAGGAACATCATGGACGGCAGAAACGACGCCAAATCCGGCATAAAGGTCTTGGACGTTGTAGAGCTCATGGCCGCCTCCATGGGCCTGGATACAACCATCCCTGAAAATCCGTACACCAAGTATCAGGAGCAGGATGTATTGGTTTGCGGCCCAACCGAGTGCAAGCTCGATACGGTGGAGCGCAAGGCGCCCGGCAAGGATCTGCTCCCCGAGGCTCACTAAGGATGCCCGGAATTCCGGACATTCTTTTTTCCATAATTTTTTTGAAAATTTGCAATACTAATTAATAAGGTTGAGAATATTAATTGCAAAAAAAAAAACTTTGAGCTATCTCAGGCACTTGCCAGTAAACGCTTTGGGCAGGAGATCGGAGACCTTAGCCGTCAAAGCATCACCTTTCGCATTGCTCATGATGACAACAATATCCTCTCCGAACTCTATCAGGCTCTGCCGGCATATGCCGCAGGGCGATACTGGCTCGGCAGCATTTCCAACTATCGCAACCGCCTCAAATTCGCGCTCTCCAGAGGCGATGGCTCTTGCCAGGGCCGCCCTCTCCGCGCAGATGCCCGCCCCGGAAGCAGCACTCTCAATATTGCCAGCCGAGTAGATCCTACCGCTCCTGGAGAGCAGCGCCGCGCCCACCTTAAATCCGGAGTAAGGGGCATAGGCATCTTTTAATGCTTCTTTAGCCTGCTCGATGAGATGATCATACCCTCCGGTGTAAGAACGGGGGGCACAGCGCAGTGCGCCGATGTACATGCATTCCTGGGGTGGGATGGTGGGCATAACTGTGCTTTTCTCGCTGATTTGCACAGGCGCGTCTCTTATGATCACGGCTGGAATTCCCTCGTCTCCTTCACCCATTACTATCTGAGCGGCAGAGACTAAATTGTCTGCCACCGCCTTGCGGGTGATCTTGAGCTCCCGGCCGAAGAGATCCTTTTGGCCTCGCGCGTCCTCTACTGGTTCCAGGCCCGCACAGGCGAGGGCCACGCCTACGCAGCCGAGTCGCAGGGGATGAGTCCGGCTGTCGCCGATGATAACCGCAATCCTCCTGCCTTTCGCCATGCGCTCTCTAATCTCGAATGCCGATTTTTGTGCATCCGCCGGAAATAGAACCACATGCCCGGGAGGGGCATTGGAGTTATCGATGCCGGCATTGGGATAAAGAAAGCCTTCTCGCAGCGTCAGCACCACGCCCGGTATGCCTCCCATTATCTCGTCTGATTCTTGGAGGATCAGCTCCATCTCTCGCGGATCTTTGCTGTACCTGGCAGCCATAGAGAGTGCAAGAGGCCCGGGTGTGACATCATGCAGAGCAACAACGCGCCCTTCTGCGGTAGCCACTGTGCTCTCCGAGACGACCAGAATGTCGCCGTCCTGCAAATCCAGGCCCGATCCGGCCATGGCTTTCTCAAGAGACTCCACCAGGTCATCGCCCGGGCTTATTAGATCCGTCTTTATGCCTAAAACCTGCAATACACTCACCTGAATCGCTCTGGGCTTTCTATCATAGTAGTGGCCTCATCTATCCTCGCGGCCAGGCAGGAGAGCCGAAAAGGCTGACTGCTCAAGTTCTTTACCAGGCCCGCTATCTGATGGGAGGTGCCGAATATTAAAACCTCTTCCGGCCGGGGGTCACAGCGAAGAGCCAGCTTGGGAATAGCGGCATCTCCGCCTCGTGCCAGCATCTCCTGCTTTATTATTATGGCCTCCATGCTGCTAACACCGCGCACGGCCAGGATGCGAAAAGAGCTTTTCTTGCAGAGCGTGCGTACTCCTCGCTCATCCACTTCCGTCCTGCGAAGGTTTTCGGCCATATCCTCGCCATGGCCCAAATAGCCCAGCACCTCTACCTCCAGCTCCTCGTCCCCGGCCTCTGCCGGACGGCCCCGGATGGCCTTTGCCATGGCTATGGTATCCAGGCTGGCCGAGATATCATGCGTCCTCACGATATGCGCCCCCAGATAGACCGCTATAGCCGTGGCTGCCAGCGTTCCATCCAGCCTCTGGAATGGATCGGGCTTATGCAGGCGCTCCCCGATGAAGGACTTGCGGGAAATAGCCGCGACCACCGGCCGCTGCAAAACGCGCAGCCGCTCCATGCCTTCCAAAATGGCAAGATCGTGGGCAGGAGTCTTTTCCGGTATCCATTTGCCAATGCCCGGATCAACGGAGATCTTGGCCGGGCATATGCCGGCCTGGGCCGCGGCCCTCACTCTTTCTCCCAGCAAGGCAATTATCTCGTTTATTTGGAGCAGATCGCCTGCTCTCTGCCGAGAGGCCATAATGATCAAAGAGCCGTCATGCTCGGCCACACTGACTGCCATATTGGGGTCAGACAGGCCGGAGACATCGTTTATGCAAGCGGCACCGCTAGAGAGGGCATCGCCCGCAATGCTGGCCCTTTGCGTGTCTATAGAGATGTTGATATCCAGGTTGTCCAGGATATTCTTGAGGGCGGGAAAGAGCCTCTCTCGTTCCACGGCCTCGCTTATGGGAGGAGAGCCTGGTGCAGTGGAGACGGCTCCCAGGTCGATAATATCCGCGCCCTGCTCCTGCATAGCTGCCGCGAGGGAAAGTGCCTCATGGGGGCCGGCCACTGAGCCCTTGTAGAATGACTCACGGCTGAGATTGATTATCCCCATCAGCCGCACAGGTTGGCTGTCTCCTACCGGGATGCGACCCAAAATGCCTTCTATCAATCCCAACACCTCACAAACCAGAACATATCATCCTTTAAATTCTAATGCCTGCCCATCTGATGCCTTCTCTGCTATATTACTCCGACAGCCGCAGCAAGATGCCTGTCCTTCTCGCCCTCTCAATGGCGCGATCAAAGAGTATCAGCCCCAGGACCAGATAGAACGCGGCCAGAAATGCACCAATGGCCAGATGGTGCGGGCCGGGAATAAATATTGACCTGTAGTATTCTAAGAAATAGGTCAGGGGAATGGCTCTGGCCAGGGCTTGCAGCACGGGAGGCAGCACCTCTACGGGATAGTAAATTCCACTCACGAGCAGGATCAGACCGCTCAGGCTCCAGGCGGCAACATCCGCCTTCTGGCCGAATGTGAGAATGGATATGCAGACTGCTATGCCAATGACTGCAGCCATGGCAAAAACTCCTGCCAGAAATATCAGCACCGGCATAAGGCCGCCCTCCCGGAAATCGAAGCCAAAGAGGTAGCGGCTGACTATCGCCAGGATGAAGAAGACCACACTGCCCCGCAGGACGCCGAAGAGCAAAGCTCCAAAGATCAGGTGGTAGCTGTGAACCGGGGCGATGAAAGTGTTCTTGATGCTCTTGGACCACATGTCGAATAGAAGGACGTAGGCGACATCGATCTGGGCCACCTGCAAAATGGTAAGAGCAATAGCGCCCACCAAGAGAAAGGAGACCATCGAGCCTTCCACCTTCAAGAACCGCGTGAGGAGACCAATGGACAGCAGGCTGATCATGGGCCAGAAGAAGAGCTCGAATACTGTGAAGATGTTCCTCCTGGAGATGATCCAGTTCTTGTAGGCGCTAGCCAAGTACTTGTTCAATTCACCTTGCCAGTTCAATGAATACATCCTCCAAATCGGGTTCTTTTATGGTTAAGTCAAGGATTCTGGCATTGCAAAAGAGCTTGATGATCCGGTCTAAAATATCCTCGTTTCTGTCGATCACAATCTCCACCCGGCCCCTCTCCGCTTTTATGCCTAAAACGCCCGCCATGCTCTCCAGGACCGCGAGATCTGCCGGCCCTTCGTAAGAGACCACCACCCTCTCTCCCAGCCCCAGATGCTTCTTTAAATTGCGGGGCGTGTCCATTGCCACGATCTTACCCTTGCGCAGAAATGCAATCCGGTCACAGAGCATCTCCGCCTCAGGCATATAGTGGGTGGATAAAACCACGGAGATGTTCTCCTCCTCATGAATTCTCTTTATCAGCATGCGGGTTTTTATGGAGATATCAGGATCAAGGCCCGTGGTGGGCTCGTCCAGGAACAGCAGACGAGGGCGATTGAGCATGGCCTTGGCCAGAGAGAGACGCTGCTTTAAGCCCGTGGAGAGGTTCTCGAACTTCATATCCCGAAACTCGCCTAGCTCAAAGGCATCGATCTGATCCTCTACCGTCCGGGAGAGGAGTGAACCGTAAAGGCCGTAGAGCATGCCGTAGTGACGCAGGTTCTCTTGCACAGTCAAGCTCCAGGGGAAGTTGGGCTTGGCTGTACTGATGTTTATGGCTTTGCGGATTTCTCCTTTGTCGCGGCGCGCATCCATTCCCAGGATGAGCAGACTGCCCTGCTCCGGATAGATAAGAGTGGAGAATATGGAGATGAGAGTGGTCTTGCCTGAACCGTTAGGGCCGAGCAGACCGAAGATCTCTCCCGCCTCGATATCCAGGGATATGTTCTGAAGGATCGTGTTGCTGCTCCCCAAGAAGCTCTTATAACTCTTATGAATTCCCTTAGCTTCGACCGATTTTTCTGTCATTTTTGCCGCCATCTTCTCTTGCGACGGAAGAGTTGATCCCTTTTTTTCCATATCAGAAAAGCTGCCAGGCCAGCTATAGCCAGGCCCCACAATACTGGTCCTGCAAAGTTTCCTAAAACCCCGACGCGATAGAGAGTGATTTGCAGGGGGACAATTATGCTTTTCTCTTGGCAATCAATCTCACAGCCCAGTTGGTAATCCTGCAGGCCGGCATTTCCATCTACGCGCACTGTGAATGCGATTACAGCCAACGATCCAGGGGCCAGGTCTCCCAGCTCAACAGCCGGGCTTTCTACGTAGAAGGGAGGAGCAGCCAGGAGCTTGGCCGAGCAATTATGAAGCAAAATGGCGCCATGATTGCTGATTGCCGCCCTCAGATTTCCGCTTCCCCCCGCATAGAGCTCGGACTTAGTTCCGGAAATGCGCAAGAGCTCATTATTTCCAGCCACAAATACTTGAACAGTGAGGTTTTGCCTTTCCGCTTCATAGAGGGGAAAGACCTCGCCGCTCTTCACGCTCACATCCACCTGCCTCTCATAATCAACTCTTAAGGGAAGGGCATACCAGCCGCTTGCATTCTTCTGTGCGGTGATATTAAACTGCAGCACTGCCGCAGCTCCTGGGGGAAGATTCTTGATGTGCTGCTTGTTATGCTGCGGCCCGGTTTTCACCTTTATGGGTCCCTCTCCAGTCAGGTCGGCATTGATGTTCAGGGCATCACTGCTCTGCATCTCCGCTTTCATCTCCAGCAATATATCTTCATTTGAGCCGCTCTCGTTGATGGGCATCAGCTCTTCCAGCTCGCCTAAATTAGCCAGGTTTATTCGCAGGATACTGTCACCAGGGACTAAAGCCGGATTGGCCACAGAGGCTGTAAGCTCTGGCCGGCCCAGGGATTTGTAGTGATCATCTGCGAAAAATATGAGATCTTCTGCCTGGCCCGCCCCGGCAAGAAGAAGCAGAATGCTGATGACATGCAGGAGCTTCATCCTCTTTTAGGTTAATTTGCATCCCTTAATTAAGCCTATCTATCTGGAAAGCATGGTGCTCAGGAAAAAGGCGACGGCAGCCGTCAGAATTATGGTCGCTCCGGAGGGAACATCCAGCTCATAAGATATCAAGAGCCCTATGGTTACAAAGATCGCGCCCAGGAATATGGAGCCGGCCATGATAGCGGGCAGGCCCTTCATGTGCCGCCGGCTTATAGCGCCGGGAATGGTCAGGAGCGCTATGACCATGATTATCCCCACGATTTTGATGAGAATGACCACGCTAAAGGCCACCATGGACAGGAGTAAGAGACGAAGGCTTTGCACGGGAAGGCCGATGGCTTCTGCGTATACAGGATCGAAACTCAGGAGAAGAAACTCTTTGTAGAGCAGAAAGACGAGAGCCAGGATGATCAATGTGAGGGCCGAAATAAGCAGCACATCGCTCCTCGTCACGGCTAAAATATTTCCGAACAGGTAGCCATAAAGGTCTCTGGCATAGCCCTGGGAAAGTGTAAGGAGCATTATTCCTAAAGCCATGCCGGTGGCCATGAAGACGCCAATGGCCGTGTCCTCCGAGACACGCGCCCGGGAGCTGACCATGCCTATGCCGAGAGCGGTTAAAACGGCCGATCCTATTCCGAAGGCCAGCGGATCGTAGCCCAGGAAGTAGCCAAGACCAATGCCTCCAAAAGCTGCATGAGCTATTCCGTCGCTGATGAATACGATTTTATTTAAAATTACATATATTCCAATTACGCCGCAGAGCACCGAGGCGGCCAGGCCCGCAGCCAGGGCATTTCTCATGAAGTCGTACTGGAGAAAATCCAAATCAATCATGTTCCCTCAAGACCCGATGGGGCGTGCCGTGCGCTATCATCTCCACCGGGCAGCCGTAGGCCTTTTCGATGTCCTCATTGGAGAGTTCCTTAGAGTCGTGATAATAAAGGCGCTGGTTTAAGCAGGCGATCTTGTTCACGTACTTGGAGATGGCGGTGACATCATGCGAGACCAGCACAATGGCGATGTGAAGGTCGCGATTCAGGTGGCAGAGCAGATCGTAAAACTCCGTCTGCTGGGCGGAATCAACTCCTGCCGTGGGCTCATCCAGGAGGAGCAGCTTTGGATCGGAGACTAATGAGCGGGCTACAAAGACCCTCTGCTGCTCTCCTCCCGAGAGAGCACCGATCTCGCGCTCTGCTCGATCATCCATCCCCACGGCTTTCAGCGCCCGCAGCGCTGCTTGGCGATCCTGGGAGCCGTAGCGGTGCAGGAGTCCGGTACGGCTGTATCTTCCCATGAGCACTACATCAAGTGCCTTGACTGGGAAGCTCTGGTCAAAGACGGTCTTCTGGGGTACGTAGCCAACGCGGCTACGCGCCGCCGCGGGCGGCAGCCCGAAGAGGGCAATGCTGCCCCGGTCGGGCTTGATCAGGCCCAGCATTGCTTTTAGCAGGGTGGATTTGCCGCCTCCGTTGGGGCCGATCAGCCCAAGAAAGTCGCCGGCCTGCAGCTCCAGATTTATGTTCTCGAGGACGGCGTGCTCTGCCCGGCAGATCCAGAGGCCCTTTATGGATACTATCTTCTCTGTCATGATAGGCTCTTGGCAATCTCCCTTCCGGCATAGGCCACATTCTCAAGATAGTTCTTAGCCAGGGGATCTAGAGTCACAATGCCGGTGTTCATCTCCCGCGCCATCACCTCGGCTGCCTTGGGGTTATACTCCGGCTCAACGAATATGGTAGTTATATTATTCGTTCTGGCCAGGTCGATCACCTCTCCCAGGTATTTGGGGCCCGGCTCTTTCTCGTTCTCCATGAGCGGCACCTGGGATAGATTGTAGTCCCGGGCAAAGTAGGTCCAGGCGGGATGGTGCACAATGAAGATTTTGTTCTTTTTGCCGGCAAAGGTCCTGTTCAGTTCTACGTCCATGGCTTTTAGCGTTTCTAAATAAGCGTCTCGGTTCTTGATATAGAAATCTTTATTTTGCGAATCGACCTCTATCAGTCCGGCGCAGATGTTATTTACCTGCACAGCGGCATTTCGCAGAGAAAGCCAGATGTGCGGATCTATCTCATCCTCGCTCTCTTGCAGCAAGCCAATGCCCTGAGAAGAGTCTACTACTATCATCTCTTTATTGGCCTGCAGCAGCTTGTCCATCCAGAATTCGAGACCCGCCCCATTCATTATATATAGATCGGCTTTGGCCACATCCATCATCAGAGAAGGCGTGGGCTCGAAGGTATGGGGCTCGGCTCCCGGCGGTACTACCACTGTGACCTCTACCTTCTCGCCGCCCACCGCATTCACAAAGTCGCCCAGAGGAGCTATGGTTGTGGCCACCTTGATCCTGTCGGAAGCATTGCCGGGAGAAGTGGCGGAAGAGGACTCATCTTGTGAAACACAGCCGGAGAGCATGGTTACTGCCAGCAGCAAAACCAATATCTTGATCTTGTTAATATTGCCTATCATACTACTACACCTTTTTAGTTTCTGTTTCTGTAGACTTCAGATTCTTGCCAATGTATTTGGAGCGCGTCTTGCCGCCCTCTCGCCAGTAGCCGTACCAGTAGGGACCGTGCGGACAGCCCTTGCAGTTCTTGCCGCAGGAGACCTTCTCTAGACGGTAGGTAGTCGACCCTGTCGTCTGCACATCCAACACCTCCCTGTCGCCTGGCAGCTCCTCTGCCAGGGGCGGCTTGCCTCTTTCTAAGATGAGGCGCTCGACGAGGTCCCTTATCTCGTGAA
>Ga0351898_1009_pt1 | contig 67632 bp, 72 predicted proteins | sample BONcelHT113001C5_FD_206873 | JGI IMG/M metagenome (GOLD analysis project Ga0351898, IMG submission 206873) | Enriched cells from coal bed in the Powder River Basin, Montana, United States - BONCAT cells T11 rep1 HSBNCT.T11.300.1.C5 ...
CCAACCCGTCAATAAGTACTGCATCATCGCGGATTCGCCTTGTAAGTGGCACCCAACTCCTTAACATGTGTAATTACTTTATTACATCAGTCCTTTTAAGAGATATAAGTATTTTGTTCTGCAAGACATCTTTTTTTTCAAGCAAATCCAAGGCCATGCCAAGAAGATTAATTGAGTTCTATGCCGGTCTCCGGTAATTCCTTCTTAATTTCTCCATTCCCTATCTAAGATAACAGTCTTTAAGTGGCTAGACGATGGACTATCAAGTGGTCATTATGCACCAATCTCATATGCTCATAAACGGAGAGCAGGCTATCTCCCTGTCCGGCAAAGTCGAGATCATCTATAATCCAGCTAACCAGGAGCCAGTGGCTGAGGTCACAGTGGGCTCGCGCCAAGACGCTTGCCTGGCCCTGGAGGCGGCCAAGAGGGCTTTTCCCATCTGGTCTGCAACTTCCTGCCAGGAGCGAGCAAAGATCTTGCACGCTGCTGCTGACCTAGTACGGCAGCGAGCCGAGCAGATCGCCCGCCTGCTTACTCTGGAGCAAGGCAAGCCCCTCAAGAACGCCAGGATGGAAATCCTCTCCTCGGCGGATGTCCTGGACTACTACGCTGAAGAGGGCAAGCGAAACTTTGGCGAATGGATTTCTTCTCCGCACAGCAGAAGCATCGTGCTGAGGCAGCCGGTGGGCGTCGCCGCACTCATCACCCCCTGGAACTTTCCCGTGGATCTTTTGGCCTGGAAGGTCGCGCCCTGTCTTGCCGCGGGCTGCACCTTCGTGGCCAAGCCGCCCAGCCTCGCTCCTCTCGCTGCCACTGAATTCGTTAGGGCGGTCTGCGATGCCGGACTGCCGGCTGGCGCAGCCAATGTGGTTCACGGGCGGGGCGGCGAGGTGGGGGCAGAGTTAGTGGAAAATCCCATCTCCCGAAAGATTGCGTTTACCGGTGAGACAGGGACCGGTCGTTGGATCATGTCCCACGCTGCAGGCCATATCAAGCGCGTATCCCTGGAGCTGGGTGGCCAGTCGCCCTTCATCGTCTGCCCGGACGCCGATTTAGAGGCAGCGGCTGCTGCCGCCTCCCAGCGTGCCTTCTCCAACATGGGCCAGATCTGCATCAGCGTCAATCGAATTTATGTGGCGCAGGAGGTGGCCGGGCAGTTCACTGAGGAGCTTGTGAAGCGTGCCGAGCGGCTGAAGATCGGCAATGGCCTTGAGCCTGATGTGGACCTTGGTCCCATGTTCAGCCGGGCGCAGCGGGATAGGACGCAGGGGCATGTGGCCGATGCGATTGAAAAAGGGGCAGAGCTTCTCTCTGGCGGACGGGAGCCGGAAGGCGAGGCTTATGAGAAGGGCTACTTCTTCCGGCCCACTGTGTTGGGTGGGGCCGACCACAGCATGAGAGTCATGCGAGAGGAGACATTCGGGCCAGTGGCACCGATAATGAAGTTCAAGACGCTTGAGGAGGCTGTTGCCCTGGCTAACGACAGCGAGTACGGCCTTGCCGCTTACATCTTTACCAACGATCTCAAGATGGCGCTATGCGCTGCAGAGGGGCTGGAGGCGGGAGGCATCGGGATCAATGTGAACAACGTGGTAGACCTGCAAGCACCCTTTGGTGGGTGGAAGGAGAGCGGCCTGGGCCGAGAGCTGGGACACTATGGCCTGGAGGCCTATTTGGAAACAAAGCACATCCGCCTGGGGATGTGAGGGAAAAAAGGTCGAAAATGGCTTAAATGAAATAAAGACCAATATTTAGCTCACCACAGTAGATGGAAAGCAGCGACAACTAGATTATCGCGTTTTGTTTTGCGATAAAAAGTGGACGAACTAGAGGTTGCCTTTGAGCAACTGGTAAACGAAATAGACCACAATTGCGAATAAGGCCAATCCGCCCAGGAACCACATGGTCCTCCAGAGGAAAGCAACGATTACGATTGCAAGAACCAACAAAATCAAGTTCTTAATACTTCTCTCGATAGCCATGTATTAAAAGAGGTCATCTTCCAATAAAACCGTTTCGACCAAAAATCGCCACCCCAAATGAAGATTCGGGACACTTACAAGAAACGATAATTATAACAGGGCTACACTATGATTAACTCGAGGTGATAAACAACGGACACTATCGATTTTGAGATCATGAAAGCAATAGCTGACCTCAGGGTTCCCTACCCAAAAGCGGATAGGATTAATTCTCTGGTAAGACTTGATCCAGAAGAACTTGGAGCACGCCTGGGGGTCTTGGAGATGCAGGGATATGTCAAGACCCAAAGCAAGACGAATATGGAGGATTCTGGCCTCCCCAACGGCATATGTGCGGCCGGACTAACAAATCTGGGGAAGCGGGCTTTGGCGGGACCGAGATGGTAAAAGAACAATGGCCTTTAGATTGATGGGAATCGCTATTTGCATTCGGATTCGCAGGCCTGCAGCAATCTCATCTTCTTATGCATCCTTCCCCGTGCAGCAACACTATATCGGGACAAATCAATTGTAGCGAAATTCGGGTCAAGCACATTCTTTATATCGTTGAACGTCGAACTAAAACCGGGCGATAGTCGAGGCATGAAGGGTCCCTCCCAGTGCCTCGACATCGCCTAATTCTTGTCTCAAGCCAGTTGCGCTCATAATATTCTTTCGATAACGATGCTCATGAACGGATAAAATTTTTCAGAATATAGGTAGTGTTAAATTCCATTAGTGATAATGGTATCTTGTGAAATCGTATGATATATAGAAAATTTTTGCCGCATATAGCAGTGTTAACCTTATGCTTGCTGATTAGTATTGCCTGTGGACAGGAATGGCTTGGCGGAGGATACGTCGGACCTTATGGCGGTGATATCGCCCAATACTTCACAGATCCGATCTTTTCCCCAAACCAACGCCAGAGTTCTGAGTTGATATACTATCCCTACTTTGGCGCGGAGTTCTTCAGAGATTATGCCTATCCTTATCAATTTAGGAATGGCACATATCCAGGGCCCTATGGAGTATACCCATTTTATTCATCGCCTTATAATTCCGACTTTAGATTGAAATCTTTAGCAGGAATGAATTGGGAGCCATTCCAAAAGAACTGGGCAGACACTATGGATTATGCAAAAACAAAATCTTCCGTAAGAGTCTATCCAAGACCAACGGCTACATATCCAGTCGCACAAATTCCTGCGCCTGCATATACAACCACGCAGTCTCCTGCTGCAACCACAGGTGATTCCACCGCTACGATAGTATCTCAAGGCATGAGAGGATATCAGGTATTCCTGGATGGCAATTACATAGGCACCGAAGGAACTGGTGGAGACCTGCTTGATGGAAGGTTCAGCTTTAGAGTGGTTGGCAACCAGAATCATGATATTCGGGTCTACGATGGTCAGTTCAACTACCCGAAGACAATGTTCTTTGAAAGGGGTGGCACAAAGATAATCAACGTAGAGCCAGGAATGGCAGTCTACATCTAGATGCCCGCTTGTTCAACTGTAATTGTAACATGCAGCCTTCTTTTGGCCCTCGCTTTCGGTTGCTCTGAACTAAGGGTAAAAAAAAAGATACATGCCGCCCCAGAATTGCGGCCAATGGAATCTAGTACTGGATCTGCCTGGCCAGTGGATCGAACCACGCGCCTACTGCAGGAGCTGTGGAGACATCATAAGTTGATATGATACTTCCATCGGCATCCTGCAGGGATACCAGGTTATCGATCCAGAGCGGAGCAGTACCATTGGTGTAGATATCGGTCATGCTGCCCGCTCCCTCACCCTCATGAACGCGCACAGAGCTTTCCTCTTCCAGGGTCAGCGCCGGGAAAGTGAAGGTGGTGTTTCCGGCCGAGGCCAGGGTCCATCCAGTCAAGTCCCAGGATCCAACTGCCTGATTGGTTATCTGGACATATTTGTCTTCTGCTGTGTTTACCTTGGTGATGCCAACCTTCACGGCAGGAGTGGAGGCGCCCGCATCACGGGTGAATACTGTATCTCGGTTAGCGGTCTTAGAAACATCCATGTATTCCTGAGCTGTGTTCTTTCCCAGGACCGTAGTTGCCCCCTTAACAAAGGTGGAGAGCTGCTTGAACCTTGATGCGGTCTCTTGTGGCGCAGCTTCAATTGCTTCCACGGTTTCCGTCAGAGGAGCTGCAGCTTCTTCTACGGGCGCGACATCTGCGACAACAGTGTCATTTGTGACATTCATGGCATCCTGTGCCAGGACGGGCCCTGCGGAAAATGTCAGCAGTACGGTTAATAGTATCAACGCACTTAAGCTTCTCATATTCATACCTCAAGCAATGCTAATCTCAGAAAAATATAAGCCTTTCTAAAAATTTCTTTGTATTCTTTAATTATACTAATTGGATTTATTAATGCGAATCTGCAGCCCAGGAGAAAAATTCGTGGCAGGGAGCCCCTGCCCAGATTCCGCCCAAGAGGACGGATAGCAATCAAGCCTACCTAAGCTGTTGTCTCAACGGTCACGTTTTCAGTGGCGTTGATGGTTGCGTTCATGGTCGCATTCAAGGTTGCGTTCATGGTCGCGTTCTCGGTTACATTTTCGGTTGCGTTCTCGGTTTCATTCATAGGGGCAACTTCAGACTCAGCGAAGGCGACTCCCAGAGAGAGGGCCATCAGGAGAGAGAAGAGCACAATTCCGCTTGTTATTTTGCTCATAGTTAACACTCCATTTGCTTATGGGCCTATATGCACATGGATATGCATTTAAGCTTTTCTCCATAATGGATCTATATATCTTATAATGCGAGGAGTATTTACCAATTATCAAAGTATTTTCACTAAATAGAAAACGATGAGACATTGTATTTCACATTAAATTGCACGTCATTTAGAAATAAATCTTCAATAAAATTATTCTTTACATGGGAATAATAACTATTTCTCAGAAAACGGATTTCGATGAGCCTATCGCGAACGATTTCTTCACGAAGATACTTATTTGTGATCCGCTTTGAGGCATTCTCCATACTGCTTTAAACGTCCTTTTTTTTAGCTATGCTTTTCTGTAGTTCCTGCAGCACTCTATGAACCGGTCCACTGAAATGGAATAGAAATGAGCATGCAGGTAACCGCCCAGGGTGTTATGCTCCACCAGCCCGTCCCAGCCGTCCTGGATGCCTTTGCCTCTGCCTAGCCGGTACGCGAAGCGAGCGTCCCTGTCGCTGTCAAAGCGCGAGTAATGAAACTCGTGCCCGCGAAGGGTCTTACCAAGCCCTGCAACAGGATTTTGTCCTACTGCCTCTGCCTGGACATAACCAAGGGCTGCAAGCCGTTTCGTCATAATAGTAGAGCCGGGCAGTGCCCCAACCATTCTAAAAGTGCCCGTCTCCATCTCAATGGCGCGGCCCAGGTACATCAGGCCGCCGCACTCTCCATTGATGGGCATGCCCTCTTCCGAGGCCCGCTTAATCTGCCGTCTCGCGGGAGCGCTCTCCAGCCGAGCGGCATGTAGCTCCGGGTAACCTCCTCCGATGTAAAGGCCGTCCACGTCGGGCAGATCGTCCTCTAGCGGGCTGAAGAAGACCAGCTCTGCCCCGCGCCTTTCCATTTCGCGCAGGTTCTCGTAGTAATAAAAGCAGAAGGCTTCATCCTGGGCAATGCCTATGCGCACGGATTTCTCTGCGTCTGCTTTTTCCTCCAGAGCCGGACAAGGAGGAGCTCTGAGCTTCAGTATTTCGTCGATGGCGGCATGGCGTTCCAGCAACGCGGCCAACGCTTGCACATCGTGCTCCTTCTCAAAGCTCATCACCAACCCCAGGTGACGGCTCTTCATCTCCATCTCCCTCTCCCGCGGCAGAGCGGCGAAGACGGGCTTGTCCATGCAGCTTTTCAGCATGGCCAGGTGCCGCTCGCTTCCCACCTGATTGAGAACCGTGCCGGCCAGGCGCACGCCCATGTCAAACTGCGCAAAGCCCTTCTCCATGGCTGCAGCGCTGCGCGACATGCCATGCACATTTATGACTAACAGAACCGGAAGGTCCAGGATCTTGGCCACCTGTGCGGAGCTACTCACATCGGTTCCGTCCATCCCGTCGTAAAGGCCCATGACACCCTCTACCACAGCTACGTCTGCTCCGGCGAGAGCTGAGCAGAAAGAGCGTCGCACGCCATCCTCGCCCATCATGAACGGATCGAGATTGCGCGAGGGGCGGCCACAGACAGCTGTGTGGTGGGACGGGTCGATGAAGTCCGGGCCGACCTTGAAGGGCTGTACGTTCAGGCCGCGGGCGCGAAGCGCTGCCATGAGGCCCAGAGTAACCGTGGTCTTGCCTACGCCGCTGTGGGTGCCCGCGATGAGGAAAGCCGAGATAGGGCGGACGGTGCCGCAGGAGGGTATCGTTTCGCTCATTGCGCTGCGCTAATGCATTTGCTTTGATATAAGGGCATGCTAGATTGGCTTAGATCAAGGACAAAAAGTTTTTAGCGAAAGACAACAAAATGGAGACTATGGGACTTCAAAATGAGGAGACACCATTGTCCAAGCAAATGGTGGGCAATATCGGCCTCTACTATGTCTGCTACGAGCTTTCAAAGAGAGGGTGGAACTGCCTTCCAACATGCAGAAATGCGAAAGGAATAGATATTGTAATTTATAATCATAATGCCAAATGCATGCGAACAATTCAGGTTAAGTCCCTTAGCAAAATAAATGATAATGTCAGCATTGGCTCATTTATGGCGGATTTTTTAATCATATGCGGAAATGCAAAAGCCAATCCTGAAATATTTATTCTCACAGAAGACGAATTTATGAAACAAAAACCGTATGAAGTGAAAAATAAGGACTCGTATTTTCTGCCATATTCCAAATATAAAGATTTTCAGGACAGTTGGGATAAAATTTACGATGATTCGTGTCAAGTCATTCAGGGAACTTAAAGCCTCTGCAAATCTCTATTAACACCTGCATTCATCTCTCGATACATGCTGGTTGGCGTAGTTAAGAGAGGAAAGTACGGCGAGCGCCTTTTGGAGACCATCAAGACCAGGACGGACTTTGCAGTCGTATCCGTCGAGGTTCCCCAGGTGCTGCCCGGCTTCATCGAGGACCCGGAAGAGTTTGTCAAAGAGCTAAACCTTGATCCCAGGATCTTCCAGGCGGATCTGCTCATTCTCTATACCTTCCATCCCGACCTGACTCCAGAGATCGTGCGCCTGGCTGGAATAGGCGGAGTCAGAGCGGCCATAATTCCCGGAGGCATCGGCCGGGCCGGCTCCATCGGCGAGCTGGAGAGGATCGCAGAGAAGTACGGCATACATATCGAGGTTGATGAGATCTGCTGCACCCTGGAAGAGTGCGGCGTTCCCGTCATCGACGAGTTTGCCCAGAAACTTGGCAAGCCCGAGCTGGATGTGGAGACGAAGGACGGGCGCATCAGCCAGGTAAAAGTGGTGCGCGGTTCGCCCTGCGGAGCCACCTGGCATGCAGCGGCGGGCATAGTGGGAAAGACCGTGGATGAGGCGGCTTCCATGACCGGCCTCTTCTGCCAGCAGTATCCCTGCCGCGCCGTGCGCGGAACTCCTGGAGGCATCCACACCTCCGGAGACCTGCACAAAGATGCCATGGAAAGAGCTCTTGGCAAGCTGACCAACCTCAAGCTGCCCGAGCAGTCCAAGCCCATCAAGATTGAGCCGGGCAAGAAGGGGCAGAGGGCATGAGAGAGAAGGTGGTAGAGGCCACGGTGCGTGCCCTGCAAAGAGCGGAGACGTCTCTGCCCGACTGGGTCCTGCAGAGAATCGAAGAGGCAGCTGTTCGGGAGAGCCATCCCTTAGCCCGGCACCATCTGCAGTTCATGCTGGAGAATGTGTTGATCGCCGGGGAAAGGGGGTTGCCCCTCTGCCAGGACACGGGCCTTGCAGTCTTTCATGTGCAGATGGGCCGCGACCTGATTTTGGATTTCAGCCTTTCTGAAGCGATAGCGGAGGGCGTAAGAATCGCCACAAAAAAGATCCCCCTGCGTCCCAACGCCGTCCATCCTCAGACCCGCCAGAACAGCGGAGATAACACCGGCCCCGGCATGCCCGACATTATTCTGGATTATGTCGATGGTACTGGTCTCACTCTCACCGCCTTTCCCAAAGGAGCAGGCTCGGAGAACATGAGCTTGATTGGCATGCTCAATCCGGCCGACGATCCCTTTGATTTCATTTTGAGGAGCGTCGCCGAGCGCGCCGCCAATGCCTGTCCGCCCCTCTTCCTGGGCATTGGCCTGGGCGGCAGCTTTGACCTGGCAGCGCGCCTGGCCAAACGAGCTCTGCTCAACATGCCCGGCGAATCCCAGGAAGAGCTGCAGCTTTTGGAGAGGATTAATTCGCTAGGCATCGGTCCCATGGGTCTGGGCGGAGACACGACAGCTCTTGGCATAAAAATCGAGAAGGCCTTCTGCCACACCGCCTCTTTGCCCGTAGCCATAAACTTTCAGTGCTGGGCCAACCGCTCTGCAACGGAGGTGATCCAGTGACCGAGTACCATCTCCATACGCCTCTTTCGGACGCGGATGTGCAAAAGCTCGTGGCCGGAGATGTGGTATTTCTGAGCGGGCCGCTCTTCACCGCTCGCGATAAAGCCCATGCCCTGATGCGTCGCGCGGGATGCCCTGTCTCCCTCGATGGGGCCGCCCTCTATCACTGCGGTCCACTCATCCTGGACAACCGGGTTCTATCCGCCGGGCCGACCACCAGCGGTCGCATGGCCCGCTACACGGATGAGATCCTGGGCCTGGGAGTACGGGCCATCATCGGCAAGGGCGGCCTGCCTGGCGAGCCCTTCCAAAACCGCGCAGTCTATTTGGCCTATCCGGGTGGCTGCGGCGCGGCTGCGGCGCAGCAGCTTCAGATAAGAGGCGTGCACCTGCCGGAACTGGGCATGGCCGAGTCACTCTGGGAGTTTGAGGCCAAAGAATTCGGCCCCATGATCGTGGCCGTAGACGCCCACGGAAAAGATCTCTATCAGGAGGTGAGAAGGTCGGCGCAAAGACGGGAGCTGAGCTGAAACGTGCTGCCCAGGAGGTCAGGTACTTGGTAGATCGCGGCTATCCCAGTAACTCTGCAGTTCGCTATGTCTCGGATCACCACCGCCTGCCGGAGGAGCAGAGGTTTGTGCTCCTGAGGACGATTGTTTCTGCAGATACGGCGCTACGCAGAATGGCCAAAGCTATGCGGCTGCATACTCTCTGCGGCAGGGCGGTGTTCGTAGACGGATTCAACACCCTCATCACCACGGAGAGCCTCTTGGGCGGATATCCCGTCTATCTCTGCGACGACGGCTTTCTGAGAGATACGCGAGGATTTTTCAGAAGCTACAGAGCTTCGAAGATTACAGTTTGCGCGTTCTCCGAGATTTTGGATCTGCTGGCTCATGCCAGGCCTGCTCGCGTTGAGGTGCTTTTGGATCAGCAAATTAGCCGCAGCGGAGAACTGGCCAAAGAGGTGCGGGGGCTGATCGCAGAGCGGGATCTGCCAGGAGAGGCCAGGTGTGCCAGGGATGTCGACCATCAGCTCAAGGTCTGCGGATCAATAGTTGCCACCAGTGACGGAAATGTGATCGATGCCGCATCGAGCGTGATAGATCTTCCTGGAGAAATTGCCAGAGAACGGGGCATAAGCACGCTATTGGTTTTATAGTTTCTACAGATATCTGAAAAATGCCTTCGCGAGGATTGTCTTTGAAAAAATTCAATCGTCATCTTTTTATGGTACAGTTAATTATTATACTATTAGGGTCCCAATAAACTTACGGAGTAATGGGTGAGGAGCAATGAGAGAAAGAGTTCTAGCAATAGTTGTTCTGGCGGTTTTGCTCATGGGCGGGGTAGGTCAAGCATCCCATCCCATGTTCTTTCCGCTTTCCGAACATACCATAGCCAAAGAGATCAGCCCGAATGGCATGCCGCTTTACAGGACGTATACATATACCTCCAATGACGAGCAGGTCGCCTCCTGGCTGCTCATCTGGCGGGACGCCAAGGTACACAGCGTAGAGTGGAGATGGTACTGGCCGGAGGGCAGGACATATGCCCGGTCTTTCAGCACCATACCGCCCATCGATGGATTTACGGGAATGTGGGCCGCACCTGTCTGGAGCTGCCTTAAGATCAAGGGAACAGACGTCGCCCGCCTGCCGGGAACCTGGAAGGTGGATGTGATTGTGGACTACAGGAAGGTGCTCACAGAGTACTTTACCATCACCAGCCCACAGGCCTGCTAAAAACCAGGACAACTGAAGATATCCGGTAGATCCGGATGAAAAATGAAATATCGCCTTTGAATTGGCCGACCTTAGCTGTGCTTTTGCTCTTTTGCAGGAAAGAGAAGATCGGCCGAATATGCGATCATATTTAATCCTGAAAATCCTCATTATCATTTGGTGGCAGAAAAGATGCAACTTGAATTTGGTGGCAAGGGACTAGATGGCGACGTTCGTCGGCTAATCGACATGAGAGAAGTAGTCTTTGATCAAAGCTGGCTTGCCGGAGCAGAGGACTTTGAGCTTTATTACATGTATCGCGACCTCTTCCTGAGCCGGGCAGATAAAGAGAAGCTCCTGCAGCAGGGTCTACGTTATGATATCACTATTATTCCACCAAACATGCTCGGTCGCGAATACATCAAGACGGCCGGCCATTACCACCCGCTTGTGCCCGGTGGCAGCGTCACCTACCCGGAGCTTTACGAGGTAATAGAAGGTGAAGCACTTTACCTTCTGCAAAACCAGGACCTCAGCGATGTTGTGGCGGTCTACGCCTCAGCGAGTGACAAGGTCCTCGTGCCGCCCGGTTACGGTCACATCACCATAAACCGCTCCAATAAGACGCTGAAGATGGCCAACTTCGTGGCCAGAAACTTCTCATCGCTTTACGATCCCTACAAGGAGAAGGCTGGGGGAGCTTACTTTTTCACCAGGGAGGGCTGGATAAAGAACGATCGATGCCCTGAAGCGGCACAGCTGCGCCGGGTGCAGGCGCCCGACAGCTCGAGCCTTCGCAAACTAGGGCTGGCCAAGGGCCGGGAGATGTATCCACTACTAAGGGAGCCAGGTCTTCTGGATTACCTGACAAAGCCCGAGGAGCATCTGGAGCTCTTCGCGGGGCTCATCTGAATGCATCAAAGCCTTTCCAGATTCAGGGCGCACATCGAGCTGCTGCGCCCGCCCCTCGCGGCAATGGATCTGGCCATGCCCGCAGCCGCTGCCCTACTAGCCGTTTACGCCGTGGAGGGGGCCCTGCCGCCTTTGCTGCCATTTATCATAGCCGCCATTGGAGCATACTGTGCCATCACCAGCTCCTATGTCTATAACGATTGCTGCGACATTGACGTGGATAGCATCGCTATGCCGAGTCGCCCCCTGCCTTCAGCCATGCTGAGCAAGAAGGATGCTCAGCTCTGGTCGCTATTTCTTTTTCTTGTAGCTGCAGCTGTGGCCTTATACCTCAACCCTGAGAGCTTCGCTATCCTGATTGCTGCCACGCTGCTCATCACCATTTATTCCGCCTGGGCCAAGAGAAATACGCCCTTCTCCTGGATCTTTGTGGGTCTGTCCTTCGGCCTGGTGCCCCTGGGCGTCTGGCTGGCCATGGAGCCGGCCGGTCTTCTCAAATCTGGACCGGGACTGCATCCTGCAGCCCTGATCCTGGCGGCCATGATCGTCATCACCGATTGGGGCTTTACAAACTGCGATGCCTCAAGAGATGTGGCTGGCGATAAAGAGAAAGGAGTTCCAACCACTCCTGCCACCTACGGCATTGCGGCCACAGCCAAGATGGTGGCTGGTTTCTGGATCATCGGCGTTGTCCTGTCCATAGCCCTGGGCCTTGCTGCGAATCTGGGATGGCTCTACCTTGTCGCTGCGGCTGGTGCAGGCGGCTGGCTCTTGCTGCAAAACCTGGACTTCGTGCGCCACCCGACGGCCCAGAGGGGCGAAGAGCTGTTCTACCAGTCGGCCAACTACCGCGCCGTGCTTTTTGCGGCCATCATTGCTGATGTGCTGCTGCGAGCGGGGCTGTCTCTGGGGAGAGGACTCTGATAGTGCCCAAGAGTAGGATGCAAATTGAGAACAGGGTGGCCACAATTGGGAACATGACCAGGAGGATTCTATGCCGAATATAAACACAAAAGCTAACGTGCTCGTTCGTGACGGCTTCATATGTCGATATTGTGGTGCTCGATTATTCTTGGCCCAGGCCATTAAGGTACTTGACATGCATGAACCAGGCAATAATCAGTGGGATGCCCACTGGAAAGAGGAACCTTTGAAAAGTAGTGGCGCAACCGTTGATCACATAAAATCGGAAGATGAAGGCGGATTCGACACACTGGATAATCTTGTTGCCTGTTGCGTTGTATGCAATTCAAGCAAGGGCAAAGGGCAACGAACTCTTTTGCCCCGGTCTTTGGATCGATTAGAACGAGAGGGGATAAAACCAGATAATTCAGATAGAGAATAGGCATCTTTAGCAATAAAAAAAAAAATAAAAATAAATGAAATGGACGGCATAATCATTTATTCTAGATCCTAAATTGAATTATTAATTTTAGTGTATAATCATAATAGTATCTTATATTTTATATGCTTCCAATTGCCTCCACCGGGTCCATACGGGAGGCCTTCCAGGCAGGATACAGCCCGGCCACGAAGTTCACAGTCAGGGCGAAGACAATGGCATAAATGAAGAACTCAGGCTTCATGGTTATGTTCATCCTTGATACCATGTAGATCTCGGAGGGAAGCTGAATGTCGTAAGACATGATGAGCCGGGCAGCCAAAAAGGCCAGGATGCTGCCCAGCAATGCAGCGGGCGGGGCCAGGATCAGGCTCTCCAGCATGAATATCTTGAGAATTGACCAGCGAGTGGCTCCCATAGCCATGAGAATGCCTATCTCCTTTGTCCTCCTGCTTATTATCATTATCATGGTGTTGGCTATGCCAAAGCCAGCTATGATGAAAATAAGCAGGTAAAATATCCAGGAGAAAAAAGACTGGGTCTGGATCAGCTTGAGGATGTCTGCATTCATATCCTGCCAGGATTTGGATTGGTAGCGAAATCTGGAATTGAGATCGGAGACAATGTAAGGAGCCTGGTAGATGTCTTTTATCCGAACGTCCACCTCGGAGACCACATCTCCTTTTCCCACCAGATCCTGGGCAGTCGCCAGAGGGATGTAGACCAGAGACTTGTCTTTAGCTGAGCCTGTCTCAAAGAGGCCAGCAACTCTCAGCCGCATGGATATGTTTCCTCTGGCCAGGATAAAATCATCTTCAAGCTGCAGCTTCAGCTCTTCGGCCAGCTTGGTCCCCATAAAAGCGGAAAGCTTTCTGCTCTGAAGATCCTGAAAGTTGCCGATGACAATATCCTTCTGAACCTTCATCAGCCGGTCTTCATCATCCGGATTGACGCCCAGGAATTCGACTCCTCTCACTTTATCCTTGTACTTGGCCGCAGCTTTTCCAATCAGCCTTGCCGAGACCGCTTCCACTCCCGGATAATCCCACAAACGGGCGGCGACTGTCTTGTAAAGGTAGATGTACTTCTCGTCTGACTTGGGCTGGACGTAAATGTGAGGATTGTTCTCTACAGTTGTGGTGATGATCTCCTCCTCAAAACCGCCCAAAAGGCCCATGAAGACAACGATTACTGCCACGGCCAGCGTCACTGCGGCTATTGTGAAGAATGCCAACTTGGGATTTCTGAGGATATGACTCCTGGCTACTGTAAACTCGTACATTTAACCCTCTTCACTCATCCGTTAATAGCCAGAGCAGGATCAAGCCGGGATGCCTTCCATGCTGGATACAAACCCGCAATCACACTGAGCGCTGCTGCCACCAGCACTATTGTTAGGAAGCTTCCTGCATTGATCACTACGGGAAGAGTGATCTCCTGTCCACCGGGCGCTTCCATTTTGATCTCCAGGCTCTTCAGATAAAGCGCGACGAGAAGGCCTAAGACGCCCCCCAGCAAGCCGCCCATCAAACCCAAGATTCCGCTCTCCATCAGGAATATATTTCTGATGTTTTTGCCGCTTGCCCCCATGGCCATGAACATGCCAATCTCGCTGGTCTTCTCGTTGACCAGCATGTACATTACGCTTCCAATTCCAAAGGCGGCTATTATCATTATCAATAGCATAATCAACCGGTTCTGAAACTGTTCTATGGCCAGTGTCTTCAAGATCTCAGGGTAAAGCGTCTGCCAGCTCTCTGCCTTGTATCCGTACCCCTGCAGATTTGCGGCAACGCCATCCGCCAAATAGACATCCTCCAGCTTTATGTCTACGGATGAGACCACATCTCCTTTGTCGGAGAAGTCTCTGGCTGTGGAAAGGGATACAAAGGCAATATTCTCGGGCCATCCCGTGGGCAGCTTGAAGATTCCGGAGACCACGAGGCTACTGCCTCCTTCATCGGGAATGCTGGCAAAGATCGTCTGTCCCAGCTTGACCTTCAGCCGATCGGCAAGTTTTTCCCCCAGGACCACCTTCTTTCCATTCTGGATGGAAGGGAGTTCTCCCTTGAAGACATACTTTCCTATGTGGTATATTTTGTCTACATCAGCTGGATTTACGCCCGAAAGGGCAACGCCTTCCACGTTATCCTTGTAGGTGAATGTCACCTCACTGCCGAGGCTGGGCGAGACGGCAATCACACCTGGAATGGACCATATCCTGTCCATGAGGCTCTTGTAAAGGTAGATGTAGTCATCTCCTTCCCTGGGTGTGACTGTGACGTGAGGAAGATCCTCGACGATTATGTCAAAAAGCATACCCTGAAATCCATCCTGCATGGAGACGGATATCAGAGATATGGCGACAGCTAAAGCAATAGCAGCCACTGAGAGGAAAGTGCCTCTCTTTCGGTAGGCGATATGCCTCATGACCACAGAGAGCTCAAAGTTGGGAATGATGTTGAACAGGGCCGGCACCTTTGCGAGCCTTTATGCCTCTCTATGGGTTATCAAGTTAGTGGATTGGTGGCAAGGATTATATAGGTTTATAACGCTTAATAGTTACATAAAGGCCAAGTGCAAACTGCGGGGGTTAAAAGATATGGATAAATCCACTGAGGAAGAATCCGAAAAGCCCAGCATCGATCTAATGGGCTTTTTTTATGAACACACCTGTGACGCAGAGGACGAACGAGATTGCAGTATCATGAAGCATTTGATCCTGGCCGAGATAAGGCAGTCCAATGCACCCGCCTGGGTAGCTGAAGAACTGGAGAAAAAGCTAGAATGCCGAGGATGCTGGAATGCTCTGGCTAAAAGAGCTGTCATTTATCCTGGGTCCATGGCTCAGAATAGATTTTCGGCAAACTCTAGAGGTTATGGGCCGGGAAAGGGTACGATTCCGGTAAAAGCGTGAACCCTAATGCTGCATCTTAATCTCGATAAATTGCGGGAAATGAAAATTAGCTCAAGCCGTATTTAGGACAAAATCAAAGGACAGTCCATTTTTGTCGCGAATTTTTCATTTCGATCCCCTCGTGCCGCATGAAAAATGACCTTAAAGTATGTATATGATCATTTTTGCTCACCTGATGATATTAACCCTTAATTAGTAGGTTGACCTAACTATCATAGTTGTAATAACATCATAATCTAATCAGAAATGAGGTAAAATACATGTGTCAGATGGAAATGCCGACGGGAAAACATATGGAAATGGGCGGAATGGGAATGAAGCATATGGGAATGATGCATAATATGTGTGGAAGCGAGGGTGGCTTTCCGCTTATTGGGGACAAGATGCCCAGGATGGAGGTGAAGACCACCCATGGCATGATGACATTGCCCGATGCCTTCGCAGGAAAATGGTTTGTGTTCTTCAGCCATCCTGCGGACTTTACTCCTGTCTGCACAACGGAATTTGTGGCCTTTGAAAAGAGGCGAGGGGAGTTTGAGAAGCTTAATTGTGAGCTAATCGGCCTTTCCATTGATCAGGTCTTCTCCCACATGAAGTGGACGCAGTGGATCAAGGAAAATCTGAAGGTAGAGATCAAGTTCCCCATCATTGCCGACGATCAGGGAAAGATTGCACAGAAAATGGGCATGATCCATCCCGGAAAAGCCACAAACACAGTTAGGGCGGTGTTCATCATTGACCCAGAGGCAACCGTCCGGCTGATCCTCTTCTATCCCCAGGAAGTGGGCAGAAATATGGATGAGATCGTGAGGGCAGTAAAGGCTTTGCAGGTTGTGGATAAGAACAAGGTAGCAGCTCCCGCTAACTGGCCTAACAACGAGCTGATCGGCGATCAGGTGATCATTCCGCCTCCAGGCGATGAAAAGACCGCGGCTACCAGGAAGACGGGTGGAGATATGGTCTGCGAAGACTGGTGGTTCTGCCATCGCAAGCTGTAAAATAACCAGTAATTTTATATATTTTTATTTACTTATCTATCTAAATCATACCACGCCTGGATCAGATGGATAGAGTCATATCTTTTTCCTTCCAATCATCCGGGCAACTATCCCCAGACCTAAATCCTTTTCTTGCCAGGTATATGTTTAGCTGGACAGTGTGTGTCCATCACGCAATTCCAAAAGATCAAAGCCAATGGCTCATTGCATTAATAACAAGAGATATCCATGCGATGGCAATTTATCTCCCGGGAAACTCCAGCAAGATTCCAGTCGCATCTGCATACACCCGCTCTTGTCTCTTTCCTCCTACAAGAGGATAATATTCAATTCTGGTTGTTTGAGATTTATTGAAGGCAAACTTATGGCTTTATTTACCTCTAGGGTGAACGATCCCTTGTAGGGATCATACCCCTCTTTATCAGTTATGAAGCTATATGAAACGCCTTCGGATCTCCCTGCATATCCTGAAAAGCGGAACATCCCCTGTTCATTGGTAGTCTTTTCCACGGCAGTAATCTTTCTAGCCATATTGGAGTAGGGGAACATCCCCTGTTCATTGGTAGTCTTTTCCGCAGCAGCAATCTTTCTAACCGTATTAGAGTAGATCTTGATCTTAACTCCTTGTAGCGGCCGCGAAGTTTCATCATCAACCACTTGGCAATTAATCTCACCTAGATAAGGATAATATTTTCTATATAAAATATCAGAAAGCCCAATCTCTTGGCTTCTCTCTTGTGATATATAGTTCTTAACCAGCCAATGTCCAGCAAATAAAAGTATCCCTGGCGATAGACCTTTTTCATGAAGCTGTATGCCCTTATCCATCAAATAGGATATGGATTGATTGGACATATCTCCGTAATCGCTATTATGGATATACACGCCTGTGATCAGTTCTTTATTTGGATATTTGGCCTTTAGGATACTTAAATATCTGTCGAATTTGTTATAGGAACCCTCCTGGTCATAAAGCCAGAAGTTAACACCATCGATCATATCTATTATATTTTTATCGAGGAAACTCATCTCGCTTCCATATGTCACAACAAACATCTGCAAATTAGGTGTAGTTGGGGGTGATTCGAGATCCACAGTACCATCTGGCAACATTTTTTTCCCAGACAGAGCGCCTTTTATATACTTCATATCTTCCAGTGTAATGGCGTTTACGTAATAGTTATACCAAAAATCATCGATTATCACCCCTCTTATTTGGGGAAAGATTGAAGATAGCTTGGAGAACCTTGCTGCTGCTTGGATCATTCCTGGTGAAGAAGCTGGTTCCCATAGCGTGGTATCATTGGGATTATTAACAATCCCCCTTTCTGAAGGTGGTAGAATTATTCCATAAACCAGGTTAGTATCGAATTCCTGACAATGCTTTTCGATATTTTCCTTGAACGGGTACTCGCCATAACTCGGTGCATTCAATATGCCGTTTACTCCAAAGAGGTAAGCTCCATAAAGATCTTCATCCTCATTTATGCCAGTTCCTGCATAAACTTTTCCTTTGAAAGGATGATATAATCCTATAAAACCTTGCCTTTTTGTGGTCAATTTAGCTCGTTGGTTATGAGAATTTGCTGATAGAGGACTTAAAAAAAAGTTATATGGATCTTCAAGCGAACCCATCTCTATCCAACCTGACCTAATTTGCAATGTTTCGGATGATTCTCTGCTAAATTTCCGCTCTAATTCAAAATATTTGTTTATATCTAAATAATTATTATTTTTATTATAATTTTGATCTATGATTATTTCTCTAGGATTTGCTTCCTTTGATACGGATTTTTCTTTTACCAGGGATGCAAATACGATTGGAGAAGAAAGAACTGATACAAAAGCTAAAATGAGCACCAGAAAAATTATCCCTAAACATATTTGATATATTCCCTTCATTGTCATACAGATATATCTCTCCATTCTGAACAAAATGCATATTCCTTTCTAGATTTAAGATTATCTACAAATCCCAAATGGTATGTGTTTAGCTGTCTGAGAATCTGTTGATAGATGCTGGTTTTAGTTCCTCGGCGTCTTGACCCTTAGTTGGTATGGAACATCTCGACATTTTTAACTTTATTCCCAAAAAACGCATTTTTATTGATATCATTAAAGCCTGCATCGATCAATAATACTCCTTGAGAGTTATTATTTATAATATTATCTGTTACCAAATTCTGTTCTGAAGAACGCGTAAAAAAAATTCCCGTACCGTTGTTGCTGTTAATGTGGTTACCTGCAATTTTATTACCATGCGAATCTGACACTAATATGCCTTCAAAATTGCTATGAACACTATTATTGGTAATCGAGTTATTATATCCACTCAGAACTTTTATTCCACTGCGATAGTTATTTTCTAATACATTTCCTTTAATAGTATTATTATTCGATCTTACTAATACCCCAGCACCTGATAGCGGATCTCCCGCTGTATTTGTGGAATTCCTAATGGTAAATCCTTCCATCAGTATACCATCAGCGAGCATAGTTACTCCGGGACCTTTGGCATAATCACCCCCTGCATCAATAACTGGATTTTTCAATCCGATAAGATCCAAGCGCTTATCTACAACGATATTTTCGTAGTAAGTCCCGGGATAAACCAATATTTCATCCCCCTCGCTAGCTGAATTTATCGCCTCTTGAATGCTTTCGTAACCTTTTGGGCTATCCCCTACAGTTAGAGTGACGCTCTGAGCGCATGTGGTGAGACTAATTAGCATTATTAAAATTGTTACCAACAAATTTCTTTTCCTATAATAATGTATCAACTCCACTTCTGAGTATCCTCCACCTCGCATGCTTAATATTTCATCTATTAAGTATAAATAATTGCCGAAGATAAGGGTAGATTAATTATTTACTGTCCCGGAAGCTGTAAGAGAATCAGTCATTTTATATTAGAAGCCAGCCAAGATGTTATTGCAAGAATAGTGGATTGCCAGATCACTGCACTCGCGCTACAGGTATTCTGCCATTGTGCAGTGCTGTGGCCAGCAGTGCACCAGAAAAGCCCATCTCCTCCAAAGCCATCAGGTCTTCTTCCCCCTTCACGCCGCCTCCCAGTATGATGGGATGCTTAGTGGCTGCTTTTGCCTCCACCAAAAACTGTTCATCTAGTCCAACAGATGTGCCCACTCTATCCAACTCCAGAAGGATAACGCCCTCCAGCTTCAGTCCATTTAGCATCTGCAAGAGTTGCAAAGGCGTCTGCCCGGCCAGTTCGGGATCGCGGGACAGCACTTTCCTCTTCATCATATCGATGCTTACTACTATCTTACATTCTCTTGCCGCCTCTTCGATGAGCTGAAGCGAGGCCGTCTCCGTGCCCAGTACCGGTGAGATTGATGCAGGCAGGCGATCCAGATCGCCAGCCATCGAAATACCCGTATCGGCCATGGTCCTGGCCACGGTTGATATCTTTTCTATGACCGCCAGATTATCGCCCCGGCCTGTTAGCAGGTTAAGGTCTGCGATGTAAACCTCCCTGGGGCGAAGCTCTTTCAGAATGCCCAGCGGCTCTGATGTGGACACGATTTGGGAAAAGCCAGCTATAGGCCCATAACGGCTTCTCTCTCCTCGCACGGCATGGACAACAGCACCATTAAGTATATCGAGGACGAAGATGCATCGCACGACTGCTCCTTTCGGGATTGGATGAATATGAGATTGTTGGTTAGCCCTATGAATATCGTTGAAGCACAAGCGGCCCTGGCCGGCGGTGCAGACATTTTAGACGTGAAGAACCCCAAAGAGGGGTCACTTGGCGCGAACTTTCCCTGGGCCATCCGGGCTGTGGCAGATCTGGCCAAAGGCCAGGTGCCGGTTTCCGCCACCATCGGCGACCTGGAATTCAAACCGGGCACAGCGAGCCTGGCGGCGTTAGGCGCCGCTGTATCCGGTGCTGAGTACGTAAAGGCGGGCCTTTTGGGAGTGAAAACTCCTTCCCAGGCGGAAGAGATGCTGGTGGGCATTGTAAGAGCGGTCAAGGACTTCGATGCCGGGAAAAAAGTAGTTGCATCAGGCTACTCCGACTACGCCCGAGTCGGATCCATCTCGCCCCTGCTCCTGCCCGCAGCTGCCGCCAAAGCCGGGGCGGACCTGGTCATGGTGGACACGGCCATTAAAGACGGAAAGTCGACCTTTGATTTCATGAGCGAGCAGGATCTGCTGGATTTCATTGCTCTGGGTCATGCCGCCGGTCTGGAGGTGGCAATTGCCGGAAGCATCAGTTTCGCCCACCTGGAGCTTCTCAGACGGTTGCAGCCGGACATCATCGGCGTAAGGGGCATCGTTTGCGGTGGAGATCGAAGGAGTGCCATCCGGTCGGAGCTGGTGGAAAAGGTTAAGAAAGCTCTGCAATAAGTCTATCAATAAAACCGGCTTGCCCTTTCAGGATCTTTTTCCTGGCTTTCTCAATATCAAACCATTCGGCTTTATCGACCTCTGGAAATTCTTTCATGATTCCTGATTTTTTCGGCCATTCCATGGTGAATTTATTGCTCGTGGCTAAAGCTGCATCTAAATCCGATTGATGTGCCCACACGTGCACAATCTTTTTGCTGGGCTGCCTTATCGTGCCGAGGTTTGTGAACCGCCCTGTAACCTCAGAGCCGGTTTCTTCTTTGAATTCCCTTTTTGCGGCCTCTAGCGGGCTCTCCTGCTCTTCAAACACCCCTTTAGGTATCGACCAGGCGCCAACATCCTTCCCGGACCAGAAAGGGCCACCAGGATGGACAAGCAGCACTTCCAGTTTGCTGTCTTTAAACCTGAATAAGAGAATTCCGCCGCTGTGCACGCTCATCGATAAACCTCGACCTTATTACATCCTTGAGGAGTATATCAATGTTTTTTCTGATGCCTTGTTATGCGCAAGTCATGCAAAAGCTTTTTCCGCCTGCTAACCGCAGGATGCCTCGGCATGATAGCATTAATGATTGCATTCAGGTAATAGGAAATGAGCGCACTATCTTTTGAGATCTTAAAGCAGGATAAAGAAACGAAAGCCAGGTTGGGGCTGATAAAAACCAAGCGGGGAGATATACAGACGCCCTACCTGGTTCCGGTGGCAACAATGGGCAGCGTAAGAGCTCTGGGCTCCGACGACCTGCTCAGTTTAGGCGTGCAGTGCACCCTTGCCAATACCTACCATCTTCACCTAAAGCCGGGCGATGAGCTGATAAAGCGACTGGGTGGGCTGCACCGGTTCATGGGATTTGACCGGCCCCTGTTCTCCGATTCCGGTGGCTTTCAGGCCTTCTCGTTAGGCTTTGCCAGAGAGCATAACATCAGCAAGATCGGCAACATCTTCCCGCAAGATTACAGGAAAAAATATGATGATAATTGCGCGGAAGGGGAAAATGGGAGCGTGAGAGGCATAGGATACAGGGAAAATGAAAAAGAAAGGCAGAAGGCGGCGAAGAAGGAAAATTTGACTCGGATTACTGATGAGGGCATCTCCTTCAAGTCCCTTGCCGACGGAGCCTGGCATTTTTTGAATGCGGAAAAGTCAATGAAGATTCAGTCCAATCTCGGAACAGATATCATTATGGCATTTGATGAATGCACTTCACCCCTCTCAGATTACGATTACACCAGAAAAGCCATGCTAAGATCCCATAATTGGGCGGAAGAGTCCATTCGATGCCACGATAAGAATCAAGCTCTCTATGGCATAATTCAGGGGGGATGGTTTGATGACCTGAGGCGGGAAAGCACAGAGGCCATCTCAGCCCAGCCCTTTGACGGCATCGCCATTGGGGGCTCGCTGGGAAACAGCAAGCAGGATATGCATCAGGTCCTGGACTGGACCGTTCCCAGACTGGATGACGACCGGCCGCGCCATCTCTTAGGCATAGGCGAGATCGATGACATATTTGAATGCGTGGCGCGAGGAATCGATACCTTCGACTGCGTCTCGCCCACCAGAATCGCTCGCCGGGGAAGCCTCTTGCTCTCGCCTCAGGCAGGCGGATCGCAAGAGAACAAGTTCCATATAAATATCAAAACAGCTAAATTCAAAGAGGACGAGCAGCCCGTTGATCCCAACTGCTCCTGCTCGACCTGCCGCACCTACACGCGAGCATACCTTCGCCATCTTTATGTCTCCAGGGAGCTGTCCTATTTCCGGCTGGCCACGCTTCATAATCTCCATTTTATGCTCCGCTTCATGGAAGAGATCAGGGAAAGCATAGGAACTGGTACATTTGCGGAACTGAAAGAAAAATGGCTGAGAAAGATTTAGAATGCAGATAAAGACGGAGGGCCAGGGCGAATGTGAGGGCCAGAGGACGAAGAGAGCGGATGAGAACCGGATTAATGGCGGCAAATTAGGGATTGATCGGACTCAGGCCACCATAATTCTCTCTGGCCTTTACCTCTTCTTCGCCCTGGCAGGCAACATCGCCGCCACCAAGGTCACCTACTTCGGCGGCCTGGTCATGGACGCCGGCTTCATTTACTCTTTAACCTTCACCTGGCGCGACCTGATTCACAAGCAGCTCGGCCAGAAGGCCGCAGTCACCACCATCTGGTTGTCGGCAGCCGTCAACTTGCTCGCTGCTCTTTATTTTCAGCTGGTTGTCCAGCTGCCGGCGCAGACCGATTGGGCGAATAGCGGAGGGCAGATTGCCTGGGAATTTCTCTTTTCCCTGCAGATGAGGATTGTATTGGCATCCATCCTGACGGCGCTCATTGCAGAGCTGATTGACACGAAAGTCTATCAACTCTGGACTCGTGGCGGCAGGGAAAAATGGCCGCAATGGACGCGGGTGTTTGCCTCCAATTCCGTCTCCATTCCCGTGGATAGCCTGATCTTTCCCATCATCGCTTTTGCCGGGGTTGTGGGTGCGGAAGGCTTGCAGCAGATGATCTGGACCAACATAATCGTTAAAGCGCTGGTCACCGTGCTGGTCTTCTGGACGATCTATCTGGTGCCGGAAAAGCCTATTTACGAGGAGAGCTGAGACCTGGAGTGGACTATATGTTAAGCAAAATCCTCTACTTGCTATTGTCCAATCGCGCACAATAATTTTTAATATTTTTGAAATTTCTCTTCAGATATTTGTGCGATCCCACTTCCTTTGATGATACTTTTATAATTTTATAAATAACAATTTTATGATATCAAAAATTATGTGCGAAAGACAGTCACTAATCAATTTATGTATTATTTCAGGATATTATGATAATTAGTTTATTATGATATTATTTTGATTTAATACAAATTTTAATATTTGTTAGACATTTAATGTAAGTCAGAATTACTTTAACAAGAATTACACATATCGCTTTCTAAAAAGTTGATATGTTGCATGTTCCGCTAAAGCAGATTTGCCTATTCCGTATATGCCTGTAATAAATATAAATCTATTGCCTTCTAGGGCTGCAAACTCAATTGACTCCAACTCTTGATGCCTATCTACAATCGAAAAGGATCTTAGCCAGTCGCTATTTTTTAAGATAATTCCTTTCCCCTCGCTAAGGATTATTCTTACTATTTCTTCAATTGCCTTGGATGGTTCATCAGGTGAATCAATGTAAAGAAAAGGTTTAAGTTCTTTTGGAACTTCACAGTCGTCGATTCTTGCAATTAAGATTTGGTAGTTTTCATCTTCAATCCATTTTATTAATGCTAGATTTATTTCATATTTTACCCACCGAGAATTCATCGATTCACTAGATGCAATTATCACAAACCAACTGGACCCAAAAACGCCTTTTGCAATATCTGATGGAATAAGTCTTCCAGCAGAAAGATCCCATTTATCAAAATATACTTTCTCAGTTCCCAGTTTTTCTGCGAGCTTTTCCACAAGATCTTTATCAGCACTTGAATGGGACAAGAATGCATAGGACATGTCAATACCTATTTAAGATATATTCCTTTTCTACTATAGTTATGCTAGTTAACTCCATTTTATTTATGTCTTCTGGTTAAGTGTTAAAAAAAAGAAAAGCATCATTTTTTATAATGGTGATTAATTGAGGAGTTCGAAGAATCCGCACATAAATAGAATATTAATCACAGCAATTAGCAGGTCAACAAGATTCTCAAATTAGCGCAATAATCTTAATTAAATTGCAAATTATTAAAACCGGCGTTTCTCTTACAGCACCCGAAACGCGGCCCGAGGGCCGCGCTTCTGGAACTGCTCCTCCCTCCTGTGATGTAGTTGTTGTTGGGTTATAATCGTGTTTATCCCGAGGCCATAGTCATATGGCATCGTGTCCGGGCGCAGGTGTAGCCGCACCCGTCCGACTCCATGCTACAACTTCCCATGATATAAAGCTTACTTCTTCTTTAGCCACGGCGTCATGGCCCGCAGCTCCGCTCCACCTGCTCAATTGGGTGCTCGGCCTCCATCTTTTCTAGAGACTTCTTGAAAGACCTGCCCGCCTGGCTATCTAAAAAACGCTTGCAAGCGAACTCTTAGGACTGGATTTCTACAGGGATTTTCCTCACGAAACATCAGAATTTCTCATAGGCGATCCTATTACGGTTGGTCATACAGCATACTGCGCAGTGTTTGATGCCTCACTTGCATGCGCATAAGGCCGCAAGCGCAGAATTTTCTTTTGTACCTCTGTCATGTTTAGTCGTTGGGGGAGGAGCTTTTAAATTTAATTTTCTCGTAATGATCATCATCATAAAGGAAGGATATGATAAGATTTATACGCTCTAGAAGCCAACAATGTATCAATCCCTGGATTATCCTGCATTTCTAAGGGAACCGCGATCCAATGGAGGCCTAATATGAGTCGCAAGAATGACCTGATCTACAGAACTCTAATTGCAGTTTTCCTTATTGGAGGGGGCTTCTGTTTTGCTGCTCCTGCCCAGGAGCCCCTTCAGGTATATCAAATGAATACACCCGCTCAGATAATCGCCCCGGAGGCAATGGTAATGCCCCAGAAGGATTTAATTTTGCGGGAGACTATCCCGCTGGAGACCATTGCCCCTTCCGAGGTTAAGCTCTCCGGCTGGATCTTTTTGGGCGAACTTGGAGACGAGAGCAAAGGCCGGGAGAAAGTGCCTGTAGGGCTGTACTGCTCCCAGGATCCTCAGCTTCCGGGAAGGTTGGCTGCCAGGACCTTCACCGATTCCAGAGGATGGTTCGAGCTTTCTGCCCCTGAGGGCTTCCAGTTCTGCAATATAATTCCCCTGCCGCCTGAGGGCTATGCTCCCAGTGGGGCCGACTCGGCGGCGGGGGTGGTGGTAAACCAGAGCTGGATTCAGCTCACATTGCCTCTAAGGGATAAAGACCTGAGCGGCAACAAGTTCTGGATCAAGCCGATCGTCTTTGATATCATAGCTCCGCGATCTCCACTGCGCCCCGGCAATGAGATTGAGATAAAGTGCCCTGATGGCTGCCAGTGCCTGACTTTTGCTGAGGCCGGGGAGGTGTTCGTGTATCCGGAGAGATGCCTGGCAGATCCCTGCGGCACTGCCGCCAACGGTGAACTCAAGTATTGCTTCCGGGCAGGTAAGGAGCCATCAGTGCCAACCAATGAAGTATGCCCCGATGGCTGCCGCTGCATGCTGGAGGAGGAGGCAGCAAGTATTGGAAACCTTGAGAAATGCTCCCGGTCCATTTGCGGCTATTCAGAGGATAGAGTTCCCAAGTACTGTTTCAAGCAATCATCTCCCAAGGTGGAGCCTCAGCCCGAATGTGTTTGCCTGCTGCCTGAACAGGCTGAGCAAAAATTCGGCTTTTATGAGAAATGCTCCCCTGAGGTCTGCGGCCTGGAATACCAGCTATTGAACAAATACTGGTTCCGGAAAGCCACTCCCCAGGTTGCTATGCCAAAGCAGGGGATTGAGAAGATCCCCGACACCAGAGACTTGAGCAGCAGCCTGGACTCGGACGGAGATGGCATTCCCAATTCAAAAGATAACTGTCCCTTTGTTTTCAACCAGGATCAGGCCGACCAGGGAGACGTCAAGTGCGAAAAGATCTGCTTAACCCCGGAGATGCCCTGCCATACAAAATGCAGCAACCCCGATGGTGTTGGGGATGCATGCGACAACTGTCCCACTGAATATAATCCAGATCAGGCAGACTCTGATAATGACGGAGTAGGAGACGCTTGCGACAAATGCCCAGGCTGCTCGGATAAGGAAGATGCTGACGGAGACGGCATACCTGATAAGGCCGATAACTGTCCCTCCCAGAGCAACCAGGATCAGAAAGACTATGATGAGGATGGAATAGGCGACGCCTGCGACAATTGCAAATGGGATAAGAATCCCGGCCAGGAGGACCAGGACAACGACCAGGCAGGAGATATTTGCGATAAATGCTCAGGCTTGGACGATCTTTTGCCGGACCCAGATGGTGATGGCATTGGAAGTGCTTGCGATAACTGCCCCAATGTGCCCAATCCAAGAGACGAGTGGGGAGCACAGCTTGATCAAGATAAAGATGGAGAGGGCGATGCCTGTGACTGCGACGACAGGATAAGGGGGCCTGAAGAGGATGATGTTGACTGCGGCGGAGTCTGTCCGACACCCTGCTCCCACTGTTCGCAGGCCCAGCTTCCGGCCCGGTTTGATTACCGGGACTGGAAGGGCAAAAACTGGATCACGCCGGTGAAAGATCAGGCTCAATGCGGGTCTTGCTGGGCTTTCGCTGCGGTCGGAGCCATGGAGGCTAAAGAGAACCTGGAAGTGGGAAGCCCCATGAACTACGACTACTCTGAGCAGTACCTTGTCAGCCATCCCTTCACCGGAGGTTGCACAGGATGCAAAGCAGTAAAGGCCCTGGAAATCATCAGAGACGGGGGAATCTACACAGAGGCCTGCTTCCCTTACAAATCTCAGAACTGCTTGGATGGAAATAACGACTGCCTTTCCCAGTGCTGTGCACCATTAATTCCGACTGTTCCGATTGTTCTGTTCATCGGCTGCCACTGCTCCAACCCCAAAGACCTCGCGGGAGTCTGCGCCGGTGCTATTCCCCAGAAGATCTCTAATTTCTTCAAGGTGAACGCCAATGTTGACTCCCTAAAGAGAGCCCTGGTATGTTACGGTCCGATCTCAGTGAGCTCCCCGAACTGGAAGCATGCCTTTGTAATCGTTGGCTGGGACGACAACTGGTCGATGGGACCTTACCAGGGAGCCTGGATCTTCAAGAACAGCTGGGGAAATAACTGGCAGGCCAGTCCGGCTACAGATACATGGAGTGCAGGACCAGGATACGGATTCCTGCCCTACTCAGGCCACCCGTATAGCGATATTTACGACAAGGCATATTATGTGGAAGGAGTGAAGTAAGATGAGCCGAAATAAGATAGAATTATCCCGATTTAGCGCCAGCATTTTCCTGGCATTTTCAGTTCTATTCCTGACAATCGGCCCAGTCCTGGCGATAACCAATCCTGCCGCCACCTACTGTCAGGCTCTGGGATACCAATATCAGACGGCAAAGGCTGATGATGGGAGCGAATCGGGCTACTGTAATCTCCAGGATGGCAGGTCTGTCGATGCCTGGAAGTTCCTCCTGGGCCAGGAGGCTCAAGACTGCAGCTACTGTGCTAAGATAGGCTATCCGACCGAGGTTGTCAGTGATCCCAAGTTCTGCCAGAACTTCATGACCGATCAATGTGCAGCGTGTGTTCTGGAGAACGGCGAAATGATAGAGGTCACCAGGCTGATGAACCTTAGCTTTGGTGGTGACGCGTGCAATGACGGCGTATGTGGCATGTTAGAGGACAACGGCAATTGCCCGAAGGATTGTCCTTCCGGAGAGAGGGATGAATTCTGCGATGGCCAGAGAGACGGCAAATGCGATCCTGACTGCACTGCCGCTACAGATCCGGACTGCCCGGAGGAAGGAGGGTCCGCTTCGGATGAAGTGGCAAATTCGGCAATGATGGAACCGTCAGTAATTGTGCCAAAAATGATGGAGCCCGCCGTAGATATAATTGAAAGCCCTGGAAAATTGGCTGACTTAAAGGCGATTAGCCTGCAGGCCGGCAAGGCAAGCTTTGATTTGGGAGGCAGCGTTGCCAGGGTTCCTGTTTGGGTTAGAATCGAAAATGCGGGGCCAGCTCCATCCGGCTCCTTCAAGTTAAGCATTGATGCAATTGACGGCAGCGGCAAAAGAACTGCAGTTCCCTTCACTGTCCGGGGTCAGGAGAACATTTGGTATCCGACATTCTCCGGGCTGGCCGGACTTGCTCAGACTGAGATCAGCGGAGAGGTGACTTTGGGAGAGTCCTCAGGTCCCGACCTCCATGGACAGGTCTTCAAGCTTGTGGCAAAGGTGGATAGCTGTTCTGGCGACGAGTTCATGCCCGACTATTGCAGAGTAAAGGAGAGCGATGAGTCCAATAACCAGCAGGAAACGAGCATAACACTCTAAAAGGATAAAAAAAATGCCTGAGGGACTGGAAAATCAGAAAATTCCAGGCCCCGTTCTTCTTACTTCTTCTGCAGCCAGGGCATCATGGCCCGCAGCTCGGATCCTACCTGCTCGATGAGGTGCTCGGACTCCTGCTTCTCCAGTGACTTCTTGACCGGCAGGCCTGCTTGGCTCTCCAGGATCCACTCACGAGCGAAATGCCCTGTCTGAATGTCATTGAGAATCTCCCTCATGGCTTCGCGGGACTCATCGTTGATGATCATGCTGCCGCGGGTGAGGCCGCCGTACTCTGCAGTATTCGAGACGTTGTTCCACATGCGCATGAATCCGCCCTCGTAGATCAGGTCCACAATCAGCTTCAGCTCATGGCAGGCCTCGAAGTAGGCGATCTCCGGCTGGTAGCCGGCTTCCACAAGCGTCTCAAAGGAGGCCTTGATCATTTCCGTCACGCCGCCACACAGGTCCACCTGCTCGCCGAACAGATCTGTCTCCGTCTCCTCGGTAAAGGTGGTCTCAATCACACCGGCCCGTGTGCCGCCGATGCCCTTGGCATAGGCCAGCGCCTTCTTCAGAGCCGATCCGGAGGCATCCTGCTCTATGGCCACCAGACAGGGCACGCCCTTGCCTTCCTGGTATGTTCTGCGCACCAGATCGCCCGGGCCCTTGGGTGCTATCATGACCACGTCCACGTTCTCGGGCGGCACAATCTGGAAGTAGCGAATGTTAAAGCCATGCGAAAATCCCAGAACATCGCCCTCCTCTAAGTAGGGCGCAATCTGCTCCCTGTAGATCTTGCCCTGGTACTCGTCGGGCAGCAAGATCTGAATGTAGTCTGCCTTCTTGGCTGCGTCGGCCACGGACATGACCTTCACTCCATCCGCCTCCGCCCTCTTCCAGGCATTGGAGCCCGGCAGGTCGGCAGCGATGACATCCAGCCCGGAGTCCTTCAGGTTCTCTCCCTGGGCGTGGCCTTGATTTCCCCATCCCACTATGGCGATGGTCTTGTCCTTCAACACCCTCAAATCTGCATCCTTTTCATGGTATATCTTCACCAAATTTCATTCCTCCAATTAATAATAATCGCAAAAATAATGGATTCGAGGGATGTCTTTTTGTCAGGCAGCCCTCGAATCCTCAAGCCTTGATTACCCTCGCGCCCCTCACCATCGATACCTTCCCGGTGCGGGCCATCTCCTTTATGCCGAACTGTCGCAACAGTTGAACCATGGCATCGATCTTATCCTCATCTCCCGTAACCTCGATGATCATGGACCGGTGCGAGACATCGATGATCTTGGCGCGGAAGATGTTCACAATCTGCATGATCTCGCTTCGGCTCTCTTTGTCCGCACTCACCTTGATTATGGCCAGCTCCCTTTCTATGGACTCGCCCGGTTCCAACTCACTGACGCGAATGACGTTGATGAGCTTGGAGAGCTGCTTTATGACCTGCTCCAGCACGTCCCTGTCACCATGCACAGTGATGGTCATGCGCGAGTAATCGGGATTGTCTGTTGCTCCCACCGAGAGGCTGTCGATGTTAAAGGACCTGCGGCTGAAGAGGCCGGCGATGCGCGTCAGAACACCAGACTTGTTCTCCACAATGACGGCTATGGTGTGCTTCATCTAGAACCCCTCCTGACCCAGGACATCCTTCCTGCCTTGGGCATAAATCTTCTCCAAATGGCAGGATTGTTCAGCATCACACCACTCAAGCTCCAGAATTTCGCTAAGCGTAGCTCCCGCCGGAACCATTGGTGAGACCTTCTCCGCCGGATTGACTATGAAGTCCATGACCACCGGCCTGTCCGTGGCCATTGCTGCACGAATGACCGATTCGACCTCAGAGGGCTTGGTGGCCCGCAGGCCCACTGCTCCGTAGGCCTCGGCCAGCTTCACGAAATCGGGGCTGGTGCGGCCCAGAATGGTGGCCGAGTATCTCTTCTCGAAGAACAGCTCCTGCCATTGCCGAACCATGCCCAGGCAGCCGTTGTTGAGCACCGCCACCTTCACGGGAATGTCGTTAACGACCGCCGTCGCCAGCTCCTGGCTGTTCATGAGGAAGCTTCCGTCTCCGGCCACGTCGATGACATCGCATTCCGGTCGCCCCATCTTGGCTCCAATTGCCGCTGGAAAGCCGTATCCCATTGTGCCCAGGCCCCCCGAGGATATGAACTTCTGCGGGTCCTTATGCACAAAGAACTGTGCCGCCCACATCTGGTTTTGCCCCACCTCAGTGGTGATGATGGCGTCAGGTGCGATCTCGCACAGCTTCTCAATCACATACTGCGGCTTGATGACATCCATATCCGGAATGTAGCGCAGAGGATAGTCCTTCTTCCAGGCCTCTGTCTTCTCATTCCAAACGCTTCGGCCCTTCGCTCTGACCTCTTTTAGGAGTCCTTCCAGGGCATTTTTCGCATCCCCCACCACAGGAATGTCCACCCGCACATTTTTGCCTACTTCAGCCGGGTCCACATCGATGTGAACGATCTTGGCCCGCGGCGCAAAGCTGGGGATCTTGCCGGTCACGCGATCATCAAATCGTGCGCCGATAGCCAAAATGAGGTCCGACTCCTGAATGGAGTAGTTGGCGTATTTTGTGCCGTGCATGCCCAGCATGCCCAGCGAGAGAGGATGGTCCTCTGGAAAGCAACCTATACCCATGAGGGTGGTAGTAACCGGGGCATTGATCTTTGTCGCCAGCTCAAACAGCTCGCGGTGCGCGCCGGCATACCTCACTCCGCCGCCTACGTAGATGACGGGCCTTTCTGCTTCCATCAAGGCCTTGGCAGCTTTTTTAATCTGCATCTCATGCGCCTTAACGGAAGGATGATAGCCGGGCAGATCCACCTCCGGCCAGGAAAACTCTACCTCATCCACGGTCACGTCTCTTGGCAGATCAATCAGCACCGGTCCGGGGCGGCCGGTGCGGGCGATGTAGAAAGCCTCCCGGAAGACGCGCGTGATATCCTTGGCGCTTCTAAGCAAATAATTGTGCTTGGTAATGGGCAAAGTGATGCCAGTTATATCTGCTTCCTGAAAAGCGTCCTTTCCAATCAGCCAGGTGTTCACCTGCCCGGTGATGGCAACCATGGGCACGGAGTCCATGTAGGCATTGGCAATGCCGGTGACCAGGTTGGTGGCGCCGGGCCCGGAGGTGGCAATGCACACTCCTACCTTTCCCGTGGCTCGGGCATATCCATCCGCCATATGCGCCGCGCCCTGCTCATGACGTACCAGAATATGACGAATATCGGACTGGTAGATGGCGTCATAAAGAGGCAGCAGCACACCGCCGGGAAGCCCGAATACTACATCTACGCCCTCTCTCTTCAAGCTCTCCAGTACCGCCTGAGCACCAGTCATCTTTTGAGACATCTGGCTTTGTCCTCCTCTTCCAGCCGCATCAGCCGGTTGATGCCCTCCAGCACCGCTTCGACCGATGCCATGATTATGTCCGCGCCAGCTCCTCGAGCTGTTATCTTCCTGTCTGCCATTGCCATCGTCACCCATACTTCTACTAGTGCATTCGTTCCGCCTGTTATGGCGTCTACGTGATACTCCTCTAGCCGCACATCCGCCACGTCTGATATGGCCCGCCTTATGGCATTTATGGCCGCATCCACCGGCCCGACTCCTGTTCCCGCTTCCAGCTTCATAGCCCCGTTAAGCAGTATCTTCACCGAGGCTGTAGGCGTCACCGTATTGCCGGCTACCACTGTCACCTCTTGCAGCTTCACCTTCGGCTCCATCTGGATGGAGAGCACGGTATCAGCTATGGTCTGCAAATCAGCATCAGAGACGCGCTTGCCTTTGTCGCCCAGCTCTTTTACCCTGACAACTATCTGAGCTAGCTGTTGCTCAGAAGCCAGGAGTCCGAACTCGCGCAAGGCCAGTTCGACTGAGGCCCGACCGGCATGCTTGCCGAGCACTATGCGCCTCTTCCTGCCCACGGTCTCCGGATGCATCGGCTCGTAGGTCCTGGTATCAGCCAAGAGTCCGTGCACATGAATTCCCGCCTCATGGGTAAAAGCATTCTCTCCTACGATGGCCTTGTTGGGGGCCATAGGAAGGCCGGTCATTCGCGAGACCAGGCGCGAGAGCTGGTATATATCCTGGCATTTGACCCCGGTGTTGATTTTATAAAGGGATTCCAGGGTCATGACCACCTCTTCCAGGCTGGCATTGCCGGCTCGCTCACCAATGCCGTTCACTGTCACGTGCGCCTGGGCAGCTCCTGCGCGAAGAGCCGCTATGGTGTTGGCGGTAGCCATGCCAAAGTCGTTGTGGCAGTGGACGCTGATCGGCACGCCCAATTGAGACAGCCGGGAAAATATATCCCCCGTCACCTCAGGAACCAGCACGCCTACGGTATCACAAAAAGCCAGCCTATCGGCTCCTGCCTCAATTCCTGCCATGTAAAGGCTGACCAGGTAATCCTGATCGGCACGGCTTGCATCTTCACCGGAGAGCTCCACAATGAGGCCGTGATCTTTGGCATACTCAGTCACCTGCACGGCCTTATTTATCACCGATTTTCGGTCGGATTTAAGCTTGCACTCGATGTGAAGATCCGATACCGGTACCACAAGATGGACGGAATCTACATCGCAAGCTAATGCCGTATCAATATCTGCGGTCAAAGCTCGAACATAGCTGCATATCTCCGCTTTGAGGCCAAAATCAGCAACTGCTTTTATCGATAGGCGTTCTCCCTCTGAGGTCATGGCCGAGCCGGCTTCAATCACATCCACACCCAGAGAATCAAGCCCCTGGGCAATGGCGAGCTTCTCATCCATGCCGAGTGATACACCTGGCGTCTGTTCACCGTCACGTAATGTAGTGTCTAGAAAACGTATTTTACCAAATAAAGCGATCCCACGCATTCATGCTCAATCACCCTTTAGCCCCTCGGGCTGTTCTAACACCGAGATCTTTAATGATTGATAAAGCTAACGAGGGATATGCTCCTCAAATAGGACGAACAACCTTGTGGGAGGAGATATTTCGTTGAATGACGTTCCAAGGGGAAGCTTTAAACCGTTGCAATCAGATGCACTCTGAGAATGGTGGAGGTTTAGGATAGATGAAATGCAAGATATTGTCTCTTTGCATAGCTGTGCTCTTTTGCCTGGCAGCTTTGCCCTTTTTGCTGAGCCCTACGGCTTTTGGGGAAGGATGCGGCACAAACCCTCTGGGCGACACATCTGGGGATACTGAATTTTATGTAAGCAAGAACCAAAATCAGGGCGTGTCCGGCGCATCGTCAGCTGCACAATCAGCCCCTGCAAAGGCCGCTGTAACTCTGGGAGCCGTCGCCAAGGCCGACCAAAAGGCCACGATCCTGAGCATAAATCCGGACAAGCTTAGTCCCCAAAGCCCGGGAACTGCCATAGTCTGGAAGGTAGAAGCGTCCAATCCCAATAATGAAAAGATGCTCTACAATTATTGGCTTATGGGACCCGCGACAAATGGACAGCTTACGGATGAGACCGGCTGGATAGCCGAAAGCTCCTGGACCTGGAATACTACAGACGCAGATGCAGGAGAAAACCAGATTGAAGTGCAGGTAATGCGTGCCGGATCTACTGGATTTGAGGACAGCAAAGTGCAAAGCTACGTCATTGCGGCTGTCTCTCAGAATGGCAATACGACGGCGGCCCTTGATGTGACTCCTGTCGCGCCGCCTGCAGCCACCGCCGACTCTGCATCCAATACAGTATCCAATACCGCATCAACCTCAGCCTCCGATACAGCATCCTCCGCTGATGATGCTCATCCTGAATCAAAAACGTCCGACCCCATTTCGGACAGGCCGAGAGTTGCGCCCGACGAGAAGTCGCGCGCCCCCCCAACAATCTCCGGGCCCAATATGCAAATGCCCGATACAAAACCTACGCCCCTGCCTCAGGCAACCACACAGGCCACCACACAGGCGGTAGTAGAAACAGCCACGGCTATGCCTGTACAGGTCGAGCCCCAGGAGCCCGAGTTTATGGAAGCGGAGGGCAAGTGGACAATAAAGCTGGATAATGGGGGCGCTACCCTGAACCCGCTCACGATCATTCAGACCGGTGGGAGCATTATGGGCATGGGGACTCTCAATGAGCAGAACAAGAAGCTTCAGGTCAGCGCCAAAGGTTCTGTTTCCAAGAATAGTATGAGTCTTGAGGCATGGACCATAGTTAGTGAATACGGGAACAAGATCGACGAGCACATCGAGCTTGAACTGGTCAAGGTGGACCGAGTCATCTCTGGAAGCTATAAAATGTACTCGGGCGAAGATCTGATAGGCAAAGGAAATGCCACAGCCAGCCGATTTGCCTCTTAAAACATGATAAAAAACAGAATGAATTTAATCTAACCAACGGAGGACCATAATTGAAGAGCCAGTTAATTGTATGCATGGTATTGATCTTAGCTATGCTCACCTATCCGGCCTTTGCAGGCTGCGGAAAATGGGTAATTCGAGATAATACCGATTTTCTTATAGATCCGATGTTCGACGATGCAGTGGCGTCCTCCACTGGAAGCAGTGACACTGCAAATCCGGACGGCACGGTGAAAGCGAAGAATGAGAAGGTAGAGAATAGTGAAAAAGCGGTAACCAACACTGTCATCGTCGAGAAAAAGGCCCCCACCATTGACCTGGCAGGAAAGTGGAGGGTTATGCTGGAAAAGAGTCCTGCTGAGCAGAATATAATTGATTTGATATTGATCCAGACCGGCGATCGGTTGCAAGGCTACGGCACCCTTCTTGAAGAAGGTTCTGATAGTCCAGCAACAGCCACAGGCTCCATATCCGATGAGGGTATAAGCCTGGATGTAAAATTGATACAGCAGAAGAAGGATTACAGGCTGGATATGGCTCTTGTCAAGAGCGAGCTGGAAGGCAGCTACGAGCTTTATGAGATGGAGAAGCTGGAGGAAAACGGAAACGCAACAGCCAGCCGATCCCGTTCCTGAGCATTCAATTTTTTATTTGAATTTTATTTGTGATAAGGCTCACCATGCATTATCCGAAAGCTTCTATAGATCTGCTCCAGAAGAATTATTCTCATCATCTGATGGGGGAAGGTCATCTTGGAAAAGGAGAGAAGAAGGTCCGCCTTCTGCGTAACCTCCGGCGCGAGGCCGAGGGGACCGCCGATCACAAAGGCGGTCTCAGTCTTTCCCTCCAGGATCATCTTATGCAGCCTGGATGAAAGCTGTGGCGAGTCGAGGGCTTTTCCATTTCTGTCCAGCGCGATCAACGGGCCGCTATGCCGCTTCAGCTTATCGAGAATGGCCAGCGCCTCCTCCTGCATGGCTTTCTTCTCCTCAGCCGGTGAGGCTGCCTCTTTAATATGCGCCTCGGATACCTCTACTGTCTCCAGGCGGACATAAGGACGAAGGCGGCGAGCGAAATCTGTGGCCGCATCCTGCCAGTATATTTCCCGGAGACGCCCTACTGCGATGATGCGAATAATCATATTAGTGCTTTATTTCCACGTACTTCAGATAGAGCAGGCCCGTAGTCGTAGCTCTCCAGCCGCCTTGCGTCTGCTCGATAACCAGGGCTTTTTCCAGCATGTGCAAGTAATACTCTGCCGGAGAAGCAGCAATCTTTAGCTCCTTTGCGATCTGCTCATTGCTCCTCACGCCGCCGGCAATGAAGCTGAGCATCTTTCGCCGCAGCCCAAGTTGCAGGACTTCCAGGGCGAAGCGATGATCTTCGGCGCTCTCCCACCACTTGGCCTCACTTTTCTCGTCAGAAGACATGTTTTGTCCTTTTATTAGCCACGTTTAACGTTTAATGCTAAAGGCTAAAAGGCAGAAATAGCCAAATTAAAAGAGCCCCCGACTCAATCCTTCTTCTCGCCATGTATCTCGCAGGAACCGCTTCCAATCTCGCAGACCCGGCAGACCTCCCGCTCGTTATCCAGATGGCGGGTGGCTGTAGCCAGCACACTGGCAGAGGCCAGGTTTCCTGCCAGAAATACCGCGGCTGCAATCTCGTCGTCCGGAATGCCCAGATTGGAGGCGATGCGAATGTGCAGTTTCAGGCAGTGGCTGCATCGCATGGCAGCCGACACGGCAACCGAGATCAGTTCAATGGTCCTGGCATCCAGGGTTGAGCTTCTTTGGATGGCGTTGTTGTGCAACACCTTGGTTATAAGAATCTCGGGATTGTCCTGCATGAACTGAAAAACATAGGGTACCTCGCCGTAAGTGCTCTCCACTGCTTTTAAGATATCTTCGGCTGCTTTCTCCTTGCCCTTGACCAAAATGGCGTCCAGATCATCTTCGAAGCTCATGACCTCTCCTCTCCGGGTCCCTGGTCTTAGAAGATGAACCCGGTCTCAGAAGCGGACAATATCCTCACAAGTATATAGTCTTTCATCAGCGACGGCTTGATGGTGGCAATCTCGCCTAGCAACACTCCCTCGTCGAAGGTTACATCTTTTACTGCATCCTTGTAAGCATCGTAAGGCAGCTTCACTCGCAGGCCCGTCAGATTGAGGGCAATAGGAAGCGGTGAATAGGAGAACTCCACATCCGGAACTTGCTCGCGCACGGCATCCATGACTCGAGGCGGCGAGGTGGTGAGCGGATCCTTGGCAATGGAGGCTCTCGTCTTGTCCAGGGCTCTGCCTACAGATTCAACGATCCTGTCTAAAGTTCCAATTTCCGTAGCCTTGCGGGCCCGGTGAGCCACCCGCCCGATGGCCGAAACATACTCAAAGGCATAGGGAAGGTCTTTTGCCTCTATCTGCGGCCCGCCCGTAACCACCACGGGCACGGTGATGTTTCGGTATAAGCTCTCCTTCTTCTTGATGCACTCCTGGAAATTGCCGAAGATGAATACGGCGGCATCATGCTCGTTTATCAGAGCGGTTTCATACTCATTGATCTGGGCGATCTCGCGACCGACGCCTCTGGCCAGTCCCAGCATGTTTGTCTTGGAGCCATGGCGGCGCAGGTACTCGGCTATATCGCAGGCGGAATGAGGCAGATGGTGAATGGCCAATGTCGGTGTTACTACCGCCACCTCCGTTCCGGCCAGCGGCGCTCGCACCAATTCACCTCTAAGCTCCTTTGCGATTGCCTGCAAGAGAGCCATATCTTCCGTTGGAACCAATATCAAAAGGATGATCTCGGTCTGCGTCACATTCCTTTGCAGGACGTAGCCACCCAGGTCCTCTACCAGTTCCACGACCAGGTCGTGCTTGTACAACCCTCCCGTGTACATCACAGGCTCAAGCATTCTCCATCTCCCGGATCTTTCCTCTTATCTCAGATACCATTTCCGGCGTCAAGCTCTCTTCGGCAGCAATGAAAAGGAAGCTGTCTTTGGTCATTATGTTGCGCCGATTGCGAAAGCCTTCCGGTGCCACTCTCACCAGGGCATCGGTCAGATCCTGCAGGAACTCTGCCTCCAGGTCCGCCACCATAAGCTCGGAAGGCGATGTATCCGAGGCTATGATCACAATGTCCCTTGCCGGTTGCTCTACCCTCTCCCTTCCGTAGCGCTCCCAAAGCGCCCGGAGCAGGTCAGCCATATGCTCCTCATCATTGATCTTGATCTGATAGCCCCCGGCCACCCGCATTACATCGCCCACGCCATTGACAGTGAGAGGCGGAATTCCAGAGCGAAGAAGGCCGTAGACGGCAAAGAACGGCTTTAAGATGTCGATATAAACATAAAGCCTGCCGATGGACCGGATGAGGCCGAGGTCCTGCAAAATGTCCATGATGAGCTCTCGGTACTTTTTAGCCCCGAACTCCTCTTGACCTGTGACCTCAATCTTGAAGACCTCCATTGGGTCCATCTCAGCCCTCCAGCAGCCCCGAAACGAGCAGCGCAGCACCTACAGCACCGATGTACTGAGCGTACTTGGGAACCGTCACCTTAACATGGAGAAGCTCTTCCATGGCTTTGGGCAGTCCTTCTATGAGAGAGGTTCCGCCAACCATGATCACCGGCTCCTTAACTTCAACTTCCTGAAGCTGTTGCTCGTAGACCTGCTCGGCCACAGAATGGCATGCAGCCATGGCTACATCTTCCGGTTTGCTGCCCAGGGATAGGCTGTTAACCAGGCTTTGCGTGCCGAAGACTATGCAGTAGCTGTTCATGGCGACATTTCGAAAGTCGCCCTTAAGCGCCAGCTTTCCCAATTCCGTGATATCGACGCCGAGCCTGCGAGCTGTGAGCTCCAGGAACCTTCCCGAGGCTCCAGCGCATATTCCGCCCATGGTAAAGCCGCCCGGAATTCCGTCCTGTACGGATATGGCTTTGTTGTCCATGCCGCCGATGTCGATAACTGTTGCCGGCCCCTTCTGGGCATCAGCTAAAAATACGGCACCCTTGGAGTTGACGGTGATCTCCTCCTGGATCAGCCTGGCATTGATGTGCTTTCCCACCAGAAAACGGCCATATCCCGTAACGCCCACGGCGGAAACCTCCTCTTTTTGCACGCCGGCCATCTTCAGGGCGGCCTGCAGAGCATCCTCCGCGCTCTTCAAGACTTCAGTAGTTGGAACCCAGCCAGTGCCTATCACCTCATTGTCTCTCATCACCACTGACTTGGTAGTGGTGGAGCCGGAATCGATTCCAGCAGTGAGGCCCGTCTGCTTCTCCCTGGCCAGGAGACCCCGGTACTTGACGGTGGTGACCAGTGCTTCCATCCTGGTGAGCAGGGTCTCTGCCGTCGTTCTCTCCGTGAAAGAGTAGCTCAAGACTGGAATCTTGGAGTGCTCATGAATGTACTTTCGAATCTCCGATCGGATGATGGCAGCCTCAGCGCAGCGAAAGCAGGTCATTACAATTACGGCGTCGGCAAGGTCCGGATTTTGCACGATCCGAACAGCACGAGCCATGGCTAAGTTGAGGTCGCCCGAGGAGACGGAAACGCCAAAAGTGTTCTCCACGTTTAGGATATCATCTATTGATACCTCGGGATAGATGATCTTTGCACCTACCGTTTCCGCGGCGCGCTCGATCTCTTTTTGAATGCCGCTGTACTCCGAACCGCAGGAGAGCTGGGCAATGCGAATCACTTTAAACCCTCCAAAAAGGTCCTGATCTTCTGCACAAAGACCTTGGCCTCATCATCGTTTGTTGGATAGGATAAGTCGAGCAAGGGAATTCCTTTGGTCCTGATGAGCAGCCTCACCAATTCATTGGTTCTAGAGCAGCCTGAACAGCCCGTGAGCCATCCCGGATCTTCTACTATAATCGCAGCCTCTGCCTCCTCAATGATGGGTCCGATCAGAGCCATCCGGCCCCGCACGCCGGAAGGGACATCCACAGCCGCATAACGTAACCCTTTCTTCGGTTCCTCGGGAGTGACATTCAAAGGCGGCGATTCGATCCCACTTGCTGTAACGAGGTTACGCACCGCTTCTGAAACCACGAGCGCCTTGTGGCCCATCCTCTCTACAAGGTCGTAGAGTATCATGCTGGTGGGAGGATAAACGATAACTTTTGCCATTGATTTACCTCAGGATAAACCCTCTTTTACTATCTCTTCCAACCTCTTAATCGGAAGAGGTTTCTTCTTTTCAGGAATGGCCGGGATATCGCCCTCCCAGGCCAGTGCCCTGGAGATCATGGGCAGCATCTTAGACTCCGACTCGATCATATAAAAGCCAGGCCTCGCTCCGCCGCCTCTGCGACCGCGACAGCGCCGAGGATCGCCCGGCGGAAAGCCCCGGTCCTTGATGAATATGCCGGCAGGGTCAAGAGCTCTGATCTCTTTTATGAGTGCATTTATCACTTCCTCTTCACCATTTACGACGACTCCAAAGCAGGTCTCCTTGACGTTGACGTCATATTTCGAACCGTATATCTTCATGGCGATATCTGAGGGAAGAATATTCGACTCAGAGGATGTTATCACATATTTGGTGACCAACATCATCGCACCTCCTTAATGTAAATCGTCTCCCCTTCCGACACATCTTTTAGCTTCTCCGGCTCCAGCACCCGGCCGATGATGTTCGTCGCCTCGAATTTCTCGCCCGACGGGCCATACCGCTTATCATCCATGAGCTTCATTCCTACCAGGCCGATCTTCTTGGAAACCTGGTTGGAAACGGCAATCGAACCGGCAGGTACGAGGCCAGTAGGCTTGTTTTCAGGCAGCAATTCCTTTAAGTTGACGGCATCAATCTCCGGCTTGAAGAGCAGAGTATTCTCATAGACAAAATAAACCGGCAAGGGGCCCACAGGCCTCTCCTTAAGACCGGTGACATGCCGGAAGTAGTCCAGAGATTTGGGTGCCAGATCGTCGTAAAGCTGGACGGAAACCAGACGGGCGGCAGGAATAGATAAAAGGCGCACCTTTTTGTGTTTTAATATCGCCATAGTCTCTCCCGGATCCTGCTTCACCACTACGGCATCCTCACCTTCGTATCCTTCCACCCCTGCTTCGATGCCCCGTTCTTGCATCTGCATCAGGGCGTCTTTGAGGCTGCTGCCCATGAGCATGATACGCTCTGGCAACACACTAAACGTTATCAACTGGCCGGGACCTGCCAGCTTTATCATATCCATTCCGTAGGTGATTCTCGCCACGACAGAGTGGCCAGGATTCGAGGTTCGGTCCTGCTTGTAGATGAAGATTCTACCTAAACCCCGTCCGCTAGTCCTTACCGTCACCAATCCTTCCAGACGAGGCTCACGATGCTCGAAGACAATGGGCACTGTGAGCAACTGATCGGACGAAATATACGAGCTGGAGACGGAATCGACCTTGAAGGTACCGTCTCGAGTCAGGGCCAGGAAAAATTCCGCGCCAATTGGTGCATCTTCGATCAGCTCTGCCCCTACTTTAGTGAATATCTCCATTCCATCTTCGATGGGCATAGTGAGATCCGTTGTGGCCAGCTTCGAAGTTATGTCCTGCCATTCTACGATAGGCTCGATGCCCAGTATAACGTCTCCTGCTTGCAGCCGATCCAGAGTATTTTTGCCGCCCACAATGTGGCCTACCACTCCACCATCCTTGGGTGTGCCGTAGGCTGCCGTATGCCTCCTCCGGACAAATATGATCTGAGTGTTCTTTGCATCAAATCCGGCTGCACCAAGCACAACCTCCCAGCGACTGTATTCCAGGGCATCGCGTCCAAAAGAGAGGGTGGTAGCAAATGGCCCGAAGGCTATGCTATCAGCCGAGGCCCATCTAACTGTTGATCCAGAGATTTTATCTACGTTTTCGTGCCAGATCTTCTGCAAATCATTTTCTAAAAGCTCAATTCTCAGTTTGCCCTTGGTGGTGTTAAGCCAATAGGAGTTAGTCTGGCGACTCTTCTCGCCTCGACCTTTGACCACACCTACTATTGCGCCATTCGCAGGATGGGCGCCGGCTTTGTCCAGGGCATCCCCAAGCTGCGCTCCGGGCAATGGCTCAATCTCTTTGCCATCAACGAAGACCCTCAAATTAACTCCCCAGCAACTCCTTTTCTTCCTCTTCTGTGATCTTGGCTAAGACTTCGCTAGGAATGCCAGTGAAAATTGCCTGACCGTCGCGCATAAGCAAGGCCCGGTCGCAGATATTTTGAACGAAGTCCATGTCGTGGCTGACGATGACGAAAGTCTCTCCCAGCTCCTGACGGGCGTTGAGGATGGACCTAGTAACCTCAATCTTGGTAATGGCATCCATAGTTCCCGTGGGCTCATCCAGGATTACTATTCTCGGCTCTTTTATCAATACCTGCGCCATGGCCACGCGATGCCTCTCTCCCTCAGAGAGCTCGTCCGGCATCTTGGTCAAGACTGTCTCTGCCTGCTCCTCCGTGAATCCCACCGTCTCCAGGGTGTGAATAGCCTTTCTCTCCGCCAGCTCGAAAGGCAGGGAGAGGCCAATGGCCTCTGTCAGGTTCTCGATGACGCTTCGAGAGGGATAAAGGGTATACTCCTGGTGGAGAATGCCGATGTATTTGGTGGCCCGCCCGCGACCATTAGATCCGAGTACGGTCATGTCCACCCAGTCGTCTCCTACCCGCACGGCGATGCTGCCGCCGGTAGGCGTGATAATGCCGCTTACCATCTTGGAAAGAGTGGTCTTTCCGCCTCCGGAAACGCCAACCAGGCCGAAGATCTCGCCCTCTTTTACATCCAGGCTTACATTGTCCACTGCCTTCACCACGCCCCGGTCGATGCTGATATATCTCTTTGCCAGGCCGTTAGCCTTGATTATTGGCGCTCCAATTTCAACATCTTCACGCTTACCAAGAGTTCCGGCCATGGCCAGGAATTGAGCCGCGATATCTTTTGGCTTTCCTTCAGCCTTGATCTCTCCGCCATCAAGCAATATGGCTCTATCGGTCAGCTCGACCATGACATCTTCCCAGTGGCTGGTGATGACCAGAGTCATATTGAAGTCCTTGACGGCACGCTTGATGGATTCATGCACAACTTTAGCCGTAGCCGGATCGAGTGTTCCCGTTGGCTCATCCGCCAGAAGAACCATGGGCGACTTGGCGAGCTGGCGGGCCAGGACGACGCGCTGCTTCTCTCCGCCAGACAGCTCTCTGGCCACATGCATCAGCCTGTGGGACAGGTTCACCTCATCCAAAAGGTCTGCGGCGCGGTGAACGCTCATGGTGTCTCCCTTCTCCTCCACGGCCCGCATGACGTTTGTTATCACTCGCTCATCACCATAAAGGGCAAAGGTCCTCTGTAGCATGATGGCGATTCTGTTCACAATATCGCGCCGAAGAGGATCGTTTATATCCAGTGTCACAAAATCGGCTTCAATTGGCCTCAGAACTCCGCCACATTTGCATTTTTCCCCTACATGGCTAGGCTGCTCTACGCGGCGGCATTTCTCACATCTGGCCACGTGGAAGATCAGGCTTCCGGTTATGCCGGGAAATGACTCCACCCCGCGCAAGACATGCATCAGGACGCTCTTGCCGCAGCCGCTTCTGCCTAAGATTCCTACTGATTCGCCCTCCTCGATAACCAGATTTATATTGCGAAGTGCTACAACATCACCGAATCGAACTGTCAGATCCCGTATCTCGATAAAAGGTGCCAAATCTATCATGCCCCATAAATTTCACTGTAATGTAAGGTTGATCCGGTACCAATCCTGGCATAATGCTACTTAAGTTTATCCGAAGCTTTGAATGTGTCCCTCTGATAACGATTGTTAAAGAATTCTAAGTGAAAAAGATAGGAAATGATCTACTTCGAATACATCGAATCTTTAGGCGGGACGAGCTTTAGAGATTTTGACCTTCCCCAGCGACCGGTTTGAGGCATCTCTTCCTTATTCTCATGCGCATCTAGAATAGCTAATTTTATATTGATCGAGACATCAGATATTAGTAGCGGAAATATAGCCATCAGATCCAGCTCGTGTGGTTGGGTCTTGGCGGGACGGAGTCTGCTCTACATCCTCGCCAGGATCGCGGCCCTGGTCTTATTGTACTCTTCCTGAGTAGATCGGGTCGGCGTCGGGCATCTCCATAAGCAGCTTGAGCTTGAGGGGCGGATGACTACCAGCAGGAATCCAATTGAGCAGAGACCGGCCGTGTGTATGGACACACACCAGGGGGGACTAGAATCCGATTGGCAGCTGCGTTCCGGTTGGACGGTATTGTCGAGCGTAAGAAACAATCTGAGGAGGATTCATGGCTGAAATTGAAAAAAAAGACATCAACAACTATCTGACAGAAGCGGAGCGGAAAAAGCTGCTGGCCAGTCTTCATCATGTTTTGGTATGGGTAGGAGTGAAAGAGCCGGAACTGATGCAGATCGATGGTGATGTTCTAAAGAGCGAGATGGAAAAGTTCCATCAGACTGAAAAGGATCTGCCTCCCGAGATTCATGCAGGGCAGGGCCGAGTAGAGCTGCACAGTCTTATCTGGAGATTGATCAACGAAAAAGAGATCACAGAGAAAGAGCGGCTGCAAATTGCCGAGTTGATCGAGATATTGGAGAAAAAAGAGAAGATCGATGAGGAAGATCTCAAGGCGGCAAAGCTGACCCAAAAACGGGCAATAGAGATTCACGATGAAGCTGCAAGTATAATTAGAGCACTTCTGGACCTCAAGGATCTCCTGAAGAGAAGAGAACATGGCATTGAGAAAGAGGATGACGCGGAGGACTTGATCCGGCGAAAGGTTAACGAGGCAAAGAGGTGGAACAAGTTTATGGACCAAATAAAAAAAGATGAAAGCTAGATCAGGTCAAGCGCTTTTTTCATATAAGGTCGCAAAGCCAAGGGGTAGAGATATTTACCCCTTCGTGCAAGAGAGGCTCTCCATGAAACTTGCAATTACCATTATCACTTTGCTGACAGCGATATTCGTTTTGCCGGCAATGGGAGAATCGGCGCAGTTCTGGTCCGATCAGGCAAATGGGTACTTCATCTCGGGTGACTTTGAAAAAGCGGCTGCAAGCTACGATAAGGCCCTGGATCTGGAGCCGAATAGCACCGAGCTGTGGAATAACAAGGGAAGAGTATTGGGCATGATGGGCCGCTTTGATGATGCCATCTCTTGTTTTGATAAATCGCTTGCTATCAACACCTCCAATCCCGAATCTTCAAACCTCAAAGCAATTGCACTCTCCCGGGGACTAAATAGAAACAGTGAGTCTATTGCCATCTTCGACCAGATCCTGCAGACAAATCCCTCTTATTTTGATGCCAGGATAGGAAAGGGCATGGCTCTGGCCAATGAAGGCAATCTTTACGGCTCCCTGGAATGCTTTGAAAATGCCACACTAATAAAGCCCCAAGATCCCACCGGCTGGAATAATAAAGGAGTCGTCCTGAAGCAGATGGGAAGATATCAGGATGCTCTGATCTGTTTCAACAAGGCTCTTGCCATTGACTCCTCCTATGAAGTTGCCCTGCAGAACAGAGAGTCTACCCTGCAAGACCTGGATCAGACACCTCGGTCCAGTCCTAGCATGAGCACGCAAGATATGCTGTGAGCTGGCAAGATCTATTATATTTATTTTTTACTAATATTTGGACGATCTCGATTCCTATGTGGCCCCCTCCTTCGTCGATTTCATGAAATCGGGCAATAGCTTAAAATAAATGTTCGACAATCATCGATCACAGGTGATGGGTAAGTGTGCAAACTGATCTGTCTGATGATCACGGCAATGATTCTGATTTGCGGCGCGCAGGGAGAGATGCCCCTGAGCTTTGCCGGGGCCATGAATAACGCCGGTCAGAAGGATATCCTCACCGTCAAAAATTATGATACGGGAGCATCATTTACGGAATCTTACACTGATATCGAGCACCTGGAGAGAAATACACAGGTCAATACAAGAAGTTATGGAACCGATTCATCTGCGTCTGATGCCAACGGGGCAGATGCTGGTAGCCCGGCTGGTGGGGCAGGAGGCCTTGAGGCAAGCATCAATTCTAATGTCATAGGCAAGGCCCACATCGCCTGGCAATCTTTCGATCCGAGCGTCTCCAGCAAGGGGCGTCATCAACTAATAGGCCGCAGCGTGGAGGATCTGACGGGAGTATTCTCCATTGAAAAGTTCATACAGCTTTGGTCCGGCAGCCGCCCCGGTGAGATAAGCGTGGACTGGCTGCCCTGCTCGTAAGAGAAAAATCTTTCAATAACTCTCTCTCGGACGTCCCTGAGTGATATTATTTAATATAAATTATCAATTTACTCTATTTACGATTATCTCCACAACCATGTCATTGTAATCACGATCCTTGAGAGCATAGCGATCCTCCCAGCGAAGCTGGCATTTGCTGGAGCCTAATGGCAGTTTTATGACATGTGCTTTTCCATCCGCATTGAGGCTGCTGTCCGTGTAATACATATTTCCATCCTGGGCCTGCAGAGCAAAGACCAGTCTCGTGTTAGCAGGAAAGTCTCCCACAACAAAGCTTTTTTTCACATTCTCCTGAATGGAATCAAAGAGCGGCTTGCTCTCTGGCTGATGGAGCCAAAAACGATTGTGGTAAGGCGTATTCTTGCTGACCAGCCTGGCCACGACATGGCTGTTGCCTGCTAAGACTACATCTTCTCTGATGATGGGCAAAACCTCGATCGCCACCACGAGATCCTTGTAGCTCTTTTTCGTAAGGCCAAGAGATGCCTCCCAGCGCAGCTCCCATTTATTATAGCCAATGGGAAGCTTGCGCACGTGGCTTAAGAAGTCCGGATTTTTCACCTGATCTGTGTAATAGGTATATCCGTCATCGGTCTTGAGTGTGAAGGAGAGCTTTGCGCCGGCAGGATAGGCTCCCAGGTCAATAGCCGTTCCCAGAGGGGTTTCGTCGCCAAGGATCAACCTGTCTTCGGGGGAGATCTGACGGAATTCGTCCAGAGTGGCGGCAAGCCTGCTCTTAGGTGTAATGAATACCCTGCCGTCCTTAGGCATCACAATATCCTCGGTAACAGGATTGAAGATCTCAATCTCCATTACCACGTCGTCGTAATCCTTCTCCCCCAAACCATAGAGATCCTCCCAGGAGAGCACCCACTTATAGGTCCCGGCCTTAACCGTGTTGACATGGTCGCAGGCATCACTATTCAGGAATTGATCGGTGTAATAGACATGCCCGGCGGAGGTTTTTAGAGCAAAAATGAGACGGGTGCCGGAGGGATAAACACCCAGATCGTAGAGCTTGCCTATCTCCGAGCTGGAGGCCCTGAAGATCAGTCTGTTCTCGGGAGAATACTGCCAGATCTCATCTACCAGTGTGGTGTTCATCCCCTTGAAGCGAACTATGACCCGGCCCTGTTTGGGCATGATCAGGTCGTCATCCGAGGTAAATTGCACTGCATAAAAAGCGAATCTGCTGCCCATCCCACATTCGCCGTAGCCGATCTTAAACCACCCATTATCACCCCATCCTGTACTCCAGCTATTCTTGCATATCCAGTACCCTTGGGCATCATTGTAGCCTACGATGCAGACGGCATGATCGCCTACGTAGCCGCCATAGGCTTCTCTATAAACTCCTCCATAATAGTAATAGAAATCCTCGTAGACACTCATGCCGGTCATGAGAGGACCGCGCGTTACAAGCCATTCTTTTGCCTGGGATGCGCTTAGTATAGTCTTCCAGCTACTAATTTTGATTATTCGGTTTGCTCTATCCGGGCAGCTTCTTGATTGATCGCTGTCGTATGGAAAACAGCCTTCATCGGGAATGCCGCTTTGCTGGGCATATCTCAAGGCGGACGTAAAGTACCAGCCACGATCACAGCAGTTGCCGCAACCCTGGAAGAACAGATCGGCCTCAGAAAGATCTGGATTGAGATCTGGATTTCTCCTGAAGATCTCTAAATTGGACTCAATGAGGGCAACGGTGGCAAAGGCAACGCACGAGCCGCATTGCCTTTGGTCTCTTATGGGAGTGGTCCAGTTCTTGCCGGAGACCTGCCTCCAATCCCATTCACCGGGATAGATGAAGACTGGCGCCGGCTCAAGTGTTTGCGCCTTCTCTCTTGCCATGAGTTCCTGGATCTTTTTTTTCTCATCTTCAGGAACAACCAGACCAAGACGCTTCAATTTTTCCGGCGTCGAAAGTCGGCTGAGAGATGTCTCTCCGGCCAGCCAGGAGAGGCGCTTTTCTTTTATCATGCTCCGTATTGCATCGATTTCGTCCATAGCCACGGTTTATAGACCCCCAATCAATCCATAAGCCGAATACCAATATAAACTTTGTTATTTTTTATATACTATCATAATTAAAGATATTGGAGAAAATAGGAGAAAAAGGGGATCAGGATGGAAAACCTGAATCCAAAATGAGGCAATTGTAATGCCTGGCAATCCATAACAAACTTCAAAAAGAAAGTTATTAATATCCCGCCAATGAACCAATGTGTACCAGGGGGATTTTAGCTATGGAGGTTCTGATTAAGAGATCTGCGCGACGCAGGAAGACCATCCAGGCCAGGATGGTGGGAGGAAATATGGAGGTTTTGGCACCTGCCTCTATCTCAGACGCCGTTTTGCAGGGTCACATAGAAAAACTTCGTTCTCGACTCGAGAAGCGGGTCTATCCAAAGGATGATGCCCATCTGCACGAAAGAGCTTGCTATCTAAACAGCAGATACTTTCAAGGAAATCTCACCTGGAACAGTATCCAGTACTCCACAAACCAGGAGCGCAGGCGTGGGTCCTGCAACTGCACCGCCCGGACCATTCGCATCAGCAGCAAGCTGGCCAAACTTCCTCAGTGGGTTGAGGATTATGTGATTGTGCACGAGCTTGCCCATCTGCTTGAGCCCAACCACGGCAAGAAATTCAAGGCACTGGTGCGTAGATACCCCCTGGCGGAAAGAGCCATTGGATTTCTCATAGCAATTGAGACTGTGTAACCAGTGCCTTGCGGAAAGGGAGCTCCATCTTCACTTTAGCCTTAATTTTCGACATTTATTTATAGCTGAAAGACTGACTTTAGATGCTGCAATTAGGAGGTTAGATGACGAAAAATTTTCTAATTCTTATCATTTTTGCTATTCTGCTGACGTCTTTGGGCGGCGCGAATATGAAGACCGGAGAGGAGAATAGGAATAACAGCTCACTTATTTCCCGAGATTTGCTCTTTGGCAATCCGGACCGCATTACTACCAGAATCAGCCCAGACGGCTCAAAGCTCAGCTTTCTTGCCCCGAAAGACGGAGTTCTCAATGTCTGGGTGGGACCAGCGGATTCGCCGGAGACGGCAAAGCCTGTGACCAACGACACCCATCGCGGCATTAGAAGCTACACCTGGGCTTACACCAACCAGCATATCCTCTACCTGCAGGATCGCAGTGGTGACGAGAACTGGCGTATTTACAGCGTCAATCTCAGCAGTGATGAGACCCAAGACCTCACGCCTTTTGAGGGCGTGCGCTCTGAGATCCGGGCTCTTTCCCCCAAGCACCCTTATGAAGCTATCATCGGGCTCAATAAGCGCGATCCTGAGTATCACGACCTCTTCCGGCTCAATATCGAGACCGGCAACATGACACTGATCCTGGAGAATAGAGAGTTCTCCGGCTTTGAGATCGATGACGACTTTGAGGTGAGGCTGGCGAGCAATATGACTGCGGACGGGGGAACCGAGATATTCAGACCCGCCGAAAACAAAAGCTGGGAGCCTTTCCTGAAGATCGAGATGGAAGATGCCCTCACCACCGGTTTTTCCGGATTTAATAAGAGCAATGATCTCATTTACCTTATCGACAGCAGGGGCAGAAATACGGCTGCTCTTTATGCCTTCAATCTGCATACCAAAGAGAGTTCTTTTTTGGCTGAAGACCCCAAATCGGACCTCACGGGCATGATGATTCATCCCACTGAGAAGAATGTGCAAGCGGTGGCATTTTACTACGACCGGATACAGTGGAAGATCCTTGATCCATCTATTTCGCAGGATATCGATCTGCTGCGCAGTGTGGATGAAGGGGACATGACAGTGGTAAGCCGAAGCCTGGACGATAAGGTATGGATCGTCGTTTTCACCAGGGATAATGGACCGGCGCGCTACTACCATTACGACCATGAGGCCAGGAAAGCCTCTTTCCTCTTCACGGACAGAGAGAAGCTTGTGGGACTGCCATTAGCAAAGATGGTCCCCGCCGTCATAAAATCGCGCGACGGCCTGGACCTGGTCTGCTATTACACCTTGCCCCTGCAAAGCGATGAAGATGGCAACGGTCTTCCGGAAAAGCCGCTGCCAATGGTTCTGTACGTGCACGGCGGACCCTGGGCCCGCGACTACTGGGGGCTCGATTCCATTCACCAGTGGCTGGCCAACCGGGGCTACGCTGTCCTGAGCGTCAACTTCCGCGGCTCTACGGGTCTTGGCAAGAGCTTCATTAATGCGGGAAATCTGGAGTGGGGCAAAAAGATGCATGACGACCTCATCGATGCCGTCAACTGGTCTTTGCAGCAAAAAATCGCCGATCCGGAGAAGATTGCCATCATGGGAGGAAGCTACGGCGGCTATGCCGCACTGGCAGGCTTAACCTTCACCCCAGGGATATTTGCCTGTGCGGTGGACATCGTGGGCCCCTCCAACCTGATAACGCTCCTGGAGACCATTCCACCTTACTGGAAGCCGGAGATAGAGCAGTTCACCAAGAGGGTGGGCGACTTCCGGACAGAGCCGGGCAGAAAGCTGCTGCAGGAACGCTCCCCCATTAATTCTGTGGATCTAATTGAACGGCCCCTGCTCATCGGCCAGGGGGCTAACGATCCTCGCGTCAAGCAGAATGAGTCCGACCAGATCGTCAAAGCCATGCAGGCCAAGGGACTTCCTGTGACCTATGTGCTCTACGGCGACGAGGGTCATGGATTTGCCCGCCCGGAGAACAGGCTCTCCTTCTATGCCATAGCTGAGGCATTTTTGGCAGAGCACCTGGGTGGCAGCTTCCAACCCATCGGCAAGGACTTCCTGGGAGCAAACCTCACCGTGCCCGCCGGGGCAGGAGAGGTTGCCGGCCTGGCGCAGGCTCTGGATGGAGGATCCTAAAATTTTTCTTTTTTCCAATTCAATATTTTATTCATTTTTTTGCAATATATTGATTTAAACAACAAGGGTTACGAATCTCACCACAGAGTCGCTAAAAGCACACAGAGGCCAGAGGCCTTACGAATTTTGAGTACATTTTCGTACCAACACACAGAGGACTCACAAAGAACTGGGATTCATCCCTTTTTGGCCAGAGCTTGGAAGTATCCGCTCATGATGCATACCGCATCCTCAGGCCCCACCTGCTCGAACTGCTCGCAAGGTGTTCCAATGTAGCAGGGCAGGTGGTGGATAGTGCAGACGGCCTGGCAGTCCTCATGACATGCCTGGATGGCAAGATGGGGGCACCTTTGCCCGGCGGGCTTGAAGATCATGGCCTCTTTATCATCGGGATCGATGCTGCCGTCTGCCAGAATAGAAGAAGAGTTGATGATAAAAATATCCAGATGAAGGCAGCATTGGCCGCAGCGCAGGCATAGCATGCTAATGTCTATGGAGGATCTGCCTATTGTAGCTTACGAGATCTCGCTTTCTATTTGCTCAATCTTTGATATGAAAATGATTCACATCAACCTATGCATCTTCTTGCCTGCATTCCAGATAAAGCTCAAGGAGAATCCGTGAGCCACCAGGACAATCTTTTTATCCCTTCCTGATTCACATCTAGCCAGTGCTTTTATGGACCCCGGCGTTCTGCTACTTGGAATCGTAATTGCGATTACTCTTATCCTTTTTATGAGCAATCGGGTGCGGCTTGATCTGGCAGCCGTCCTGGCCAGCCTCGCCCTGGCCTGGCTGGGCCTTATCGCTCCCCTGGAGGCCATCTCTGGATTCGCCTCAAATGCGGTCATGGCTATGGCATCGGTGATGATTCTGAGCTACGGCATCGAGAGAACTGGGATTACCTCTCGCCTGGCACGTGCCATCGTCGGCTATGCCGGAAGGAATGAGTCGAGGATCATAGCCACCGTATCCTTGACTGTAGGCCTCATCTCCTCGGTGATCCAGAATGTTGGGGCAGCAGCCCTCTTCCTCCCCGCCTTGAGGAGGATCGGAAAGCAGATTGCAATCCCCCCCTCACGCCTGATGATGCCCATGGGGTTTGCAGCCATCCTGGGAGGTACGGTGACCATGATCGCATCCGGCCCCTTGATCGTGGTAAACGATCTCTTGAGGCAGGCCGGAGCGGAGCCCTTTGGCCTGTTCTCCGTCACTCCCATAGGCCTTCCCCTGCTCATTGCCGGGGTTGCCCTATTCTCCTTGGCCGGCTCGCGCCTCCTCCCCAATAAGGAGACGGCGATGTCCAAGCCAGATGTGGCTCTTGTCTGGGGCATCGATTATACCATAAAAACCTGCACCATCCCCAAGTCATCCCCTCTTATCGGCAGAAGGCGGGAGGATCTGCCATGCACCATTGGCAGCGAGCTTCATCTTCTTGCCATCCGAAATCACAAGGAGATAACCATAGCCCCATCGCGATATACCCCTATCGAGGCAGGTCAGGAGCTGGCCTTCCTGGGATCCGAGGAGGCTTTCAAACAGTTCGTCATGGAATACGGCTGCTCTGCCTCTGCACCGAACAGCGGATTGAAGGAGATCCTGGACAGCGAGGGATTCGGATTTGCAGAGCTGATAGTCAGGCCCAAAGCATCTATCATCGGCAAGACCATGAAAGATATCGGCTTTCGGCAGATATTCTCCATTGAGCCTCTCATCCACCAGAGCGGCCAAATCGAGTCGCGGGCGGATTCCTCCGAATCACCGTTCTCAGCCGGTGACGTCATAGTAGCTTTTGGATCATGGAGCAGCATGAGGCTATTGGCCAGCCACCAGGACCTCCTCTTGCTCACAAATCCGCAGGAAGAAGAGGCCAGGCAGGGCATGGGATGGCTGGCAGTGCTGATCTTTGCGGCATCCCTGGCTCTGACCGCCACCAGCATGCCGATTTCCCTGGCCCTTCTCACCGGTGCCGCAGCCATGATCATCTCCGGGATCGTCACTGCCGATGAGGCCTATAAGGCTATAGACTGGAAGACCATAGTCCTCATCGGGTGCATGATTCCATTCGGAATAGCAATGGAGAGGACAGGAATGGCAGAGCTCCTCTCAGGATCGATAGCCTTGGCACTTGCTGGGGCTCATCCGCTGGCAGTTATGCTGGCCATCGCCATACTCGCAACCACTCTCTCGCTGATCATCTCAAATGTGGCGGCAACAGTTCTTCTTGTCCCGCTGGTGTTGGCTACAGATCTGGGAGTGGATCCCCGCTCTCTTGCTCTCCTTGTCGCTGTCTGTGCCCAGAACTCCTTTGTTCTGCCCACACATCAGGTCAATGCCCTATTGATGGATCCGGGAGGTTATTCGATAAGAGACTACCTCAAGGCGGGAAGCGTTATGACCATCCTCTTCCTGGCCATTGCAACAATATTTATGTATGTGTTCATCTAAATTAATAATTATGATCGTCTACCAGTTTTTCGTGCCCGGAATAGCCCACAGCTCGTATATGGTGGCGGGAAACAAGGCCTGTGCGGTTGTCGATCCGGAACGCGATATCAGCCGTTATCTGGATGCTGCGATGCAGATGGGGCTGCGGATCACCCATATACTTGAGACCCACCTTCATGCCGACTTCATATCCGGCCACCTCGACCTGGCCAGGGCGACCGGGGCCCAGATCTATGCTCCCAAAGCCGGAAATTGCTCATTTTCCCACATACCCCTCCAGGAGGGGGATGAGATAGAGCTGGAGGATATTGTCTTCTCCATCATCGAGACTGCCGGTCACACGCCGGAGCATATATGCTACATTGCCACAGATACCGGGAGGGGAGCGACGCCGGTGGCCGTATTCTCCGGCGACACCCTCTTTGTAGGAGATGTTGGCCGTCCCGACCTCTTTCCGGGAAGATCACAGGATCTGGCGTCCTCGCTGTTTGATAACCTCCATGAGAAGGTTCTCCAGCTTCCGGATGAATGCGAGGTCTATCCCGCTCATGGGATGGGATCGCTCTGCGGCAGGGCTATAAGCGCCAAGAGGACCAGCACCATAGGATACGAGAAAAAATACAATTACGCTCTCCAGATATGTGATCGTCAGGAATTTATCCGCTCCCTGACCTTCAATATGCCCCAGGCCCCGGATCACTTCTCCCGCTGCTCCGAGATAAACCGTTTGGGCCCTGCTCTGATGCAGGATCTAATGTCACCGGCAGCTCTGGATCCCAGCTCCTTTGCCCAAAGGGCTGGGTCGGGCCAGGCTGCGGTACTGGATGTGAGGAGCTACCCCGCTTTTTCCGGTTTGCACATACCGGGAGCCTGGCATATCGACCTTGCTGGCAGCTTCGCCACCCAGGCCGGCTGGGTTATTCCTCCTGACAGGGACATACTTCTGGTGGCGGAAGGCAGGCCGCAGGTAGATCAGGCAGCACTGCAGCTTCGCAGGGTGGGGCTCGACCGCGTAGCAGCATATCTTGATGGCGGAATGCTCTCCTGGGGGGCCAGCGGCCTGCCGGTGGGAAGGGTCCCGGTGGTCTCTGCAGAGCAGGGGCATAAGCTCATACAGTCCGGGAAAGCGACCCTAATCGATGTCAGATCCGTGGAGGAGAAGACAGATGGCCATGCAGAAGGATCGATCCATATTGCATGGCACGACCTGCGCACCCGCTACATTGAGCTTGACCAGCAAGGCAGCTATATATTGATGTGCAGGGGCGGGCAGCGGGCCAGCATAGCAGCAAGCATCCTCAAGATGCACGGGTACTCCCGCGTCTGCAATCTGGCTGGCGGCTTCATGGCATACCAGCGGGCGGGCTAAATCCCTTAGCTTGGCCTGACCGGCCTCTCGGCTGCTCAACGGCCTATGCCAAGACGGCCGGAATAATCGAGTCGACGATATCCCGCCAGAAAGCTGAAAATATGCCCTACTACAGGAAGATCTCTCCGACCATAGACTGGCAGTCGATGCTGATCATAGGGACGATGATGGGAGCAGCACTCTCTGCATATCTGTCGGGAGGCTTCAGGGTTTCATTGATACCGCTTCTTTTTGAAAAGTTTTTGGGGGCCGATGCCATGCTGCGCCTGACTGTGGCCCTCCTGGGCGGCATCCTGATGGGTCTGGGAGCCCGCTGGGCCGGAGGCTGCACCTCCGGGCATGGCATCTCCGGAACGCTTTAGCTCTCTCTGGCAAGCTGGGTAGCAGTGATATGTTTTTTTGCAGCAGGAATCATAGCAGCGGGGCTCATCTATGGCTTTTCCTTTCTCTAAGGGGGCATGAGCATGGTTTTTGAGAAGACCAGATCGAGCCACAGGGCTCAGAAGGCTCTGGGCCTTTTATCCGGCATTGTTGCTGCAGTCGTAGCCATGCTGATAATCGGACTGCCCCGCATGCTCGCTGCTTCAGGACTGTGATGATATGAAAGACGGCGAAGCATTATGATTATATATGATTGTCTCCAAAAAATTGTTTATGGCCAACTCTGCGGTGTTCTTCGATCTGGGCAATACGCTGGTCTCGAGGATAGACGATCAGCATCGTCTGTATAGCGATGCCTCTGACACCCTGAAGGCTCTGCACGATCGCGGTTACCGCATTGGGGTGCTCTCAAATTTAGAGGGTGATATCTCAGTTGATGATGTCTATGGATTCTTGAAGGAATGCGGCATTGAATCCTACATCGAATACGATCTGATAACCATCTCCTGCGAGCTGCCCGGCAATATCCTAAAGCCGGATAAGAGGATCTTCGATCTGGCTCTCAAAAAGAGCGGGCTCTTGAAGGCAGGGGATGAGAGCATCTTTGTAACCGAGGAGATGGAGCATATCCTTGCTGCCCGCCGCTATGGCTGGAGGGCGATACTGAAGCGAAATTCGGGAGAATGCAGGCCAGAGGATGGAGAATGCGTCACCAGCTTGTCTGGAGTTCTCAGCCTGTTGTGACATAGCATCGCGATCAGGCTGATATGAAATGGATGATCTGCTCCAAAGAGAGGAGCACTGGCTGCTCTGCATGGTCTCGATTAAAAATCGGGAAATAGTAACAAATATGTACGATAATAGTAATAGATTTAAGATATAGAGGCCAATAATTTGTCCTAGGAGATCATGACAATATGAGAATTTTAGTGCCTCTGGCAGAGGGCTTCGAGGAGATCGAAGCGGTAAACGTTATCGACATTTTACGGCGAGCCGATGTGGAAGTTGTGACGGCGGGATTAAAGGAGGGCGCAGTGGTTGGCTCTCACAAAATCAAGGTGCTGCCTGACACCACCCTGGAAAAAATCGGCTACCTCGACTTCGACGGGCTGGTTTTACCTGGCGGCTCGCCCGGCTTTGTCAACCTGGGAAATGACGAGCGCATCCTGAACATGGCACGGGAGATGGACAGGGCAGGAAAGGTCGTCGCGGCGATATGCGCGGCTCCCTCAGTTCTCATCAAGGCGGGAGTCTTGCAGGGCCGCAGGGCCACGGTCAGCCCCTCGGGCAAGGCCCAGGTGGAGGCATGCGCTCATTTCAGCGAGGATCGAGTGGTGGTGGACGGCAACTTGATCACCAGCCGTTCACCCGGAACGGCTCTGGAGTTCGCCTTGAAGCTGGTGGAGGTGCTGGCGGGAAAGGAGAAGATGCTTCAGGTCAAGGGGCAGACGATGGCCATATGCCAGGGGGACTAATCAATATCAATCCCTCGAAAGCTTTTTTAGCTTCCGAAATCAAACTATCATCATGAATTTCAAGGTTGTTCTTCAGGAAGCCGAAGAGGGCGGCTACATCGTGAGCTGCCCAGCACTTCCCGGATGTCATTCTCAGGGCGACAGCATGGAAGAGGCTCTGAAGAACATCAAGGAAGCGATAGTAGGCTGCCTAGAATCTCTGGCAGAAGAACGAACAAAGCTGCTGAGCTGTCCGGGAAAGATCATGGAAGTAACGGTCTGATCTCAGATGGCCCAAAAGCTGCCGGTGATTTCCGGCAAAGAAGCCGTTAAGGCCTTCACCAAAGCAGGCTGGCGTCTGGATCTGAGGTAACCCTTTCAGTTCCACTTCATCCGGAATTGAGAAAGGGCTTACTCCACTCTTTGATAAAGGACGCAGCCATTGATTTAGACGAGTTCCTTACATATTTGATCGTTCTAGGATTGTGATGCTGTAGCTGCTTCCTTTGCACTCTGCCCACCGAGGCGATACCGCCACCTCGCCAGGGCTGCTGCCAGCGCCGCGGGATTGGGCCAGGCAGGGTGAGCTTTGATGAAAAAGCTTACATCTGTGGTTGATGATAGAACCATGAGGATCTCATGGCAAAAGGAATTACGCGCATTTCTGTAAAGGGTTTTAAGTCCCTGGCTGAGGAATGCTCCATAGAAATTCGCCCCCTGACGATACTGGCTGGAGCCAATAGCTCAGGCAAGTCGAGCATAATGCAGCCATTGCTTATGATGAAGCAGACCCTTGAGGCGACATACGATCCAGGCCCACTCTTGCTTGACGGCCCCAATGTACGTTTCAACTCTGTAGATCAATTCCTCTCCCGGTCGGACGGCAAGAAAGAGAGCCAGTTCGATGCATGGCTAGGGATGGAAAGCGTCAAATTCCACAACGGCCTTGAGATGAAAAGCTCCCATAGGTCATCGGTTAAGCCCATAAATTGTCTCGAAATCTCTCCCGATTAACATGCGGGTCAAGGGCCTGACTGCCATAAATTTCGTATTTAGTCGTAATTATATCTTTTACGCCCAGGTGGCAAAGGACCTCATGCAGAATCTCATGCGAGGATTCAACAAATATATTGCTCCATCTCATCTGGGTGAATCGAGCTATTTGCTTATCTGGATTAAGCGTTCTGACAATATTATAAATTTCCTTGCTAAGTATCATTGTCAAGATGGATATCCAAATAAAAGCTTTGATAACCTGTTCATTCGTGGTTTCAACTACGTCCAGTTGATATTTGCTTTTTAGCTCCTTAAATACCAATTCTATTTCCCAGCGACCTCTATACAGGTCAGCAATATCCTTTGCAGTCAAGAGTTCATCAGAGATGTTAGTAATATATACATGATATTTTCCTCATATTTATTATAAATAGCTATGAGACGAAATTCTTCCATTATCAACTCTCTTTTCCTCCCCACCAGTTTTTATATATTGAATTTCAACTTTCGCGTCTAATATTTCTCCATTAAGTCCTTTTAATATTTCAGATAGTTTTAAGCCTTTGATTCTCTCTTCATCTAATTTGCATCCTTTGTTTAAGCTCAAAATCCCAGGATTTGCATTTGATTTCATTCTAGAAACGAAGTAGCCGCCTTTCTTTTGAATTTTCGAAAACAACCCATATTTATAAAATCCGAGATCAATTAGAATAATCCGATCTCTCATCCATGACCCAATTCTCAAGGTCTTCACATCACTTGTTCGTTCCGGAATAATCGAAACGCTTTTTGGCCCATTTGCTTTGACGCTCCGGCAGAAACGAGTCCTCTAGAACGTGGTGAAGGTTCTTAAGAGAGGTCTGATGCAGCAACCTGCTCATCGCAACAGCAAGAATCAAATCTCCGTCCTTGCCAAACGCTTCAGAGAGCTTCTTTCTAAGCTGGATTTCATTGCCCACAGAATCAAGAAGATAAGCAGGACCCAATGATTTCGTCGTCTTGACATCACGTTCGGCGACCTTTGGAATGAGCTTTCCTGAAGTCTCATCCCAGACGCCAAGATAATTGCGTTTTTGCCTGGATTGCTTCTTCTCAGGGTCCCAAAAATTTTCGGCTTCGTAAACGTAAGTATGCCCGCGAATCTTCTGCTTGACCAGATACGTCATAGCTAAGAGTAATAACCATAATAGTATATAAACCCTTCGGTAAGTGCGCTGACGGAAGAGTTCAATACGAAAAATGGTTACTGCAAAGGCCGGAGTTTAGGTTAGTACGCGAACATTCCCGCTGCTTGCAGTGGAGTGCGCTGTTTGACTGAGCGGATTATTTCCAGCCAATTCTGGGATTTCAAGGGGCAACGGCCCATAAAAGAGATGATGGATGGCCTGTCTATGCTGCCAGGCCATCTACTTTCACTATTGCTGTTCTCCGCCTTCAGCAGGCAGAGCCTCTCTCATGTCTTCAATGATATCGGCTCTTCTGATATCTTCAAAAGCCAACTCTATTTGCAGATTGAACCCCACGGCCCAGCCGGCTAATCGAGCTGGTGGTAGCTTACGGGAGACGATGATATCTGGAAGATCCCATCATAAGTGCCGAAATCTCTATCCAGGGCAGCAAATACATTCTTGAAATGCACCGCTATCACCACAATATCTTTAGCGGACCCTAAATCGGTCCTGTAGCAATAGGTGGCCTTAGACATCGGAGCATCATACCTCGGACTGAGGATGATGCTGTCCACAACTTCTCCATATCTGGTCAGCTGCAGATAGGCGTTTTTGCCCTCATAATCAGTTGACAAGATGTGAAGCTGGTAGCCCTCTGAGAGATTTAGGGGCATGCCTGTTGCGATGGTTCCCTCCTCCTCTTGATCGATAAGGACCTCGCTGGCCAAACCCCGGTCGATGAGACTCTTATCTAAAGACTCATTCCAGAGGAGGGGCAGAGCAGAGCTATCCATGCCCTCCGTTGGCTCCTGCATATATGCCGCGAAATATGTCCTGCCGGATGATTCCGTATAGCTGTAGGCACCCCACTTTTCAAAGGCGAAATCTCTCTGTGGCAGGTATAGAGGATCAGATCCTGCATCGCCTTCCGCATCAGTCGCTTGGTCTGATGCCAGTTCTCCCGCTATCTCGCCTATGGTGAAATCCGCATCTTCTTCGATATCTAACTCGTACTCAGGAGGAGAGGCTATATCGGGCTTTAAATCAAGCCAGGACGGATCGATCGTCTCGATCTCTTCTGGACTTATCGATCCGCTGCTGGAGGAGTAGAGGATGCCTCCCCTATAATCGGGCAGAGCCGCAAATGTCTCGCCCGAAGAGACGTCCATCTGGTACCTGTAAGCGGAACGAGCCTCCGAGACGCCCGTCCCGTAGATCAGGAATATGTCGGCTTTCTCATCATCGGTGCCTTCCGCCATCAGATAATAAGATCTGTTCTGAGGGTATTCTAGCTCCGTCCAGTACGTCCCGTCCCCAAGAGGGAACCTCCTCATGGTGATCTCCTCTATCTCCCATGTGGGAACGCCTCCGGGAAATCCGGTGATCTTCCCGTCGTCATCCTCTAAATAGAGGTTCACCGGAGAGAAGCCGATGGCCCTTCCATTCCTCTTCTCCTCCTCCATCTTCGTCTTGATCCAGATCCGTTTCTGATTTGGTGTTGGTAGAATTCTATTGATCTCTTTCCTCTGCTCTGAGTCGTAATTCTCCTTCAGCCATTCATCCTCGGCTTGGCTGGGGCCCACATCCCTGAGATCAAAGTAGTCGCCCCCATGGGTAGGAAATCTAGGCTCTTTATAACGACCGCTTTCTCCGATCCCATAGAATGAACCCTCCGGACTGAACATTCCTGCCCAGCTATGAATGTCATACTTTTTTGGCTCCTGATCTATCCATGGATCGAGGACTATCCCCGAGTCGACCCAGTCGGTGCCCTTTGGATAAATCACCACTGCCTGGTGACCCCCCCAAAGCGATTCTATGGGCCCATAATCCCACTCATCGAGGAGGGCTCTCTCCTCGGGATCATCGCTAAACTTCAACGAATTCAGTAAATCCAGCACTTTGGATTGGTATCCACCACATGTAAATTGGTCATACGGATTCGTCAGATCATCCCATATGTAGGTGGTTCCGATTTTAGAGCCTTCATGCAAGCAATAGAGAAGGTTGTTCTTATTGCCTGAACTTGTGCTCCCCTTTGGTATCTTCTGCTCATAGAGCCGGAGGATCTTGTAGAGCTTCAGATCTTTCGAGGGCTTGGGCTTGAACCTCGGATCTGGGATCCCAGCCTCTACGCCCTTATATCCATCTTGAGGGTCGGATGGCGAGGCCGATCTATCAAGAGTGCCCTCGACGACCACACCACGAGAACCGGCGTTGAAGCTTCCCGCCAATCTTATGGAGAAGCTGGCAGACTCGGCATCTGCCGGGATGGGGACGGTCACGGTGAAGGGCTGGCTCATGGGATCCGGCATTAGACCCCCTTCGGGGAACTTTTCCTCATGAAATGTCTTCGCTTCCTCCCCATCGACCCTGACGCTGACACCTATCGTCGCGCCCCAGCCGTTCATGGCAGTCGCCACCCCGGAGACGGAAAGCTCATCTCCAGCTAGGGTGCCACTGACCGATCGCGAAAAGGTGAAACCTTCCGAGTCTATTGGAGTGCCCAGAGTAGCTCCCGAGACGGAGTAGCTTAACTGGAGCCCGTTGAAGGGGTCGATGGGAAATACTTCCGCCATAGAGATGGGAGTGATGAGCATCATCAGCATCATGGAGAAAGCTGCAAAGCACATCGAATGGATATACGAATTTCTGATATTCATGTCCCTCACCGCAAATCTTGCCAAATCATAATCTGTAATCATATTTGAATATGATGATATTTACCATTATGTGAGCCAAGAGGATCTGATGGAGGCAGTAAGAATCCCAGGAGAACCGTGCATGGGATTCCTCACGGGGATATATCTGGTGGAGATTCTTGGGGAGAGGTGCCTGGCGACCTTGACCAGGCTCTCCGATTATTTATATAATGGAAGCTTCGGAGCCAATATTTCCAATAGAAAATAGGTTCGTCGTAATCACTAGCATTGGTCTGGATTGACCATTATGAGAAGGCCAATCAAGTTGACTTGATTGGTGTGTTCATAAAGTATGGAATAGGCAGTTGGGCCGAAGAGGATTTAGTCCGATTTGGAACGGTTGTGTATAATGTGGTGCGTGTAAAATGCATTTCTTTCAGAATAGCATAGCAGCAAGCCCATAAAATCGATTATGCTGAATGAGATAAAAGGAGCTGCGGGCCTGGCCAGTCCTCAAGCCCCATAACTCCGACTTAAATTACCTCTCTCCTCTTTATGGCTGGCGTTCTAGAAGGAGTGAAAGACGAGTCAGGCTATAAGTCTTTCTTTCAGAAAGCTGAGGTAGGATGCTTTAGGCCCTTATGAAAGCGTTTGATGAATAAGAAGGAGGGAGGAGAAAGTCAATTGGATGTAGGAGGGAAAAACTGCCATCGACTTTCGCCAATATACTATACGTCAATTGCCGAGATAAAAGGCTTTCGCTTCAAGTTGAGAAAAGACCTTTCTCCACCCCCAAAGAGATCATCAAGAGAATGATATATCAAGTCCCAGGCAGGCCAGCGCCGATCCGCAGCGTCCTTTTAGGAGGAACCAATCACCGCATAGTGTTGGCCTGACCCTGCCCGAAGCTCGACTTTAATAAGCCGGGCTCGAAGGCAACATAAGCGCTGGATTCTCACACAGCGTCCGAATTACCGGAACCCGTTCTCATGGGGCCTTGGTGCTTGCCCTCTCGCCTTCGACTTCTACTTGTGCCGCTTCATGCCCCGACCGTGTATTAGCGTGAGATCCAGCGGATTACTGCGCCTGTTACAGCGCGCAACTTTTTCAGCCCGCCGAAATATCAGCCTCACAGGCTCGTAGCCAAATGCAGTGCCACGACGGCATGCATCTCCTGTACCAAGGGATTTTGATTGGCCATACTGCCCCCTGGTGGGGCAAACACCCTTGTCATCAGAGCATCATCGGATACGTTAAGCCCACGGCACGCCCGCCACCCTTCATGGCATGAAGCGGCAAACTATCAACATAATCGTTATGAATATTTGTAGTTGGCGGTCGAGAGTCGCCTGGACTGGAAAATAGATCAATAATTGAGCCGGACTGGGTCCGGGCTCAAGCGGTAATCTTGGTCTTGGCGATGTACTTGATCAGCTCTGAGCCGATCCTGGCCTTCCTCTGAATCTGATCGGCCACATCGTCCGCGGATGCGCCGCCGGCGGCCAGGGCGCGAATCTCCTCAAGCGTGCTGTCTTCCACGGTGAAGTACTCATCCAGATCCTTTCTGTGGCCCCACACGTCGCCTTCCAGCATCTCAATGCCCTGCATGTCCAGGAATACCTGGATGGCATTGGACATGGTCTTGCGGTAGGATGGCGGGACCTGAATCATTCTCAGCCTTGGACATCTCTGCATCAGGTTAAGGAAATCCACATTGCTGGCCCGGAATGCCAGGTGAACTGTCTTCTCATTTGGATTCAAGTTAGGGATCTCATTTCTGGCGCTGATTACTCTAAGTCTCATTTTAGTACTCCAGACCCTAAGATGCATTCCCTAATATTAATAGACACTTCCGAGTAATATCCTCATTAAAATACTGGATTTAGCAGAGCGCTGGAGCGAGGAGGTTAATATCTCCACATACACGTATAAGTAAAAGTAAATTAGGTGGTGGGCTAGCATGGCAACCGAAAAGAAAGAAATGAGGATCAAGATAATCAAAGATGGTCCATATCGGGTAACAGGTGGATTGCCTCTATACGAACAGGTAATTGTAACTGATGAGGCGGGCCACACCCTGGAGCTAATGGATGAGAAAGAGTATCCTCTGCAGGAGAGCTATACCATCTGTCGTTGCGGTTCATCCAAGAAAAAGCCTTTCTGTGATGGAACCCACCGGCAGGTAGGTTTCAATGGCAGCGAAACAGCCAGCCGGAACCCCTTCCTGGAAAAAGCAGAGATATTTGAAGGCCCTGAGCTGAAATTGACCGATGCACACGAATTCTGCGACCACTCTCGTTTCTGTCTGCGATCTGGCGGGATAAGGGACCTCATTCAAAAATCAGATGATCCAGAGGCCCGGCGAACAGCCATTGAAGAGGCCATGATCTGCCCCTCCGGCAGGCTGGTTTTATGGGATAAGAAAACGGGCAAGCCCTTTGAGAAGGAGTTCGAGCCCTCCCTGGTGCTGGTAAATGACAGCCAGAAGGGTTGTGAAGGCCCAATATGGGTTCGCGGCGGGGTTCCTATTGAGTCCGCGGATGGCAGTATGTATGAATCCCGCAACAGGGTAACCCTTTGCCGCTGTGGAAAATCAGAGAATAAGCCCTACTGTGACGGCAGCCACTGGATGAACAGCCAGCAGAAGCTCCAGTTCCGGAAAAAGTGGGGACTGGATGAGATTTAAAATTCCGCTGACTTTCCCTAAGCGGGGCTTCAAAGCCCTTCCAGCGTCTCCGTGCCCACCTTCTTGACCATGGGCTTCCATATTTTGTCCTTCATCCAGGCCGGCGCGCCCTTGGGCTTGTCCACCTGCACCCTCTCGCCTCTGAATACGTGCACCTTCTTCGTGCCCCGCTCGCGGAGTTTGATGTCCGTGTGGCCCCGGTTGGCCGCCTTCAGGGCCGCCTGGCGGGGCGATTTGCCCGTGAAAACTCCTATCTCGTTGCCATTCTCGTCCCGCAGGGCGAAATTTCTCATCTCTTTCTCTGCCATAATATTTCCCTCCGTAAAAGCTTAGCTAGCCTTACACACTGAAATGATCTCAACCATGTTTTTCTTGCAGCAGCGCCTGAGCATCCGCATGCATGTTGGCGAGCTTCTTGGTGATGGGGTGCTGCGGGCCGTACTCCTGCTCCGCCAGCCCCTTGATCCGCCAGATCTCGGATAGAAGCTTACCAATCTCCTTCGTTACGTACTTGCGGTTTTGCTCGGTCATGAATCCTCCATCTCACCAGGCTTCAGCTTCCGGTACAGCCTCTCCCTGTACTCATTCGCCAGCTCCGAGACCCTGTCCGCAATGGTCACCTGCAGCCGGTAGTCCTCCTCCAGCTTCCCGATGCCCTCTTCCAGGTAGGTGATCCAGATCTTTTCCTCGACTGTCCCGGCCTTGGTATATTGAGCCAGAATCTCAGAGTAGATCACTTCAAAATCCATCTTCGCTGACGCCAGAGAGATGCAATCTTCGAGATCCCTTGGCCGGTTGGCGATCAGCTTGAGACTGAAAATGTCCTCCACTGCCGCATACCTTTATCCGCCTTTCCGAGGAGACGGGTCTTCTTGCCCCTTTGCCACATACTCTCGGAGAGCCCGAAGTCGTAGGAGATCCGGCCGGCGAAGATGTCCAGGGTGTGCCCACCCTTGATGGCCACCCTGTCCAGGCCCAGGCGGGCATGCCTCTTCTCCGGCCCAAACACCTCGAAACCCAGGCTCTTGGCCGCTTCAAGCAGCCTGGCCTTGCCTGCTGCATCCCTGCTGCATCCCTGCAGACCAGGTCGATGTCCTTGGTCACGTCTTTAAGGCCGTACTCCAGCATGGCCGCCCCGCCTATGACTAGAAATGCAACGGGCTCGCTCAATTGCTCGCCCAGGCCTTTCAGTATCTCCTCGACCTCTTCACGGCTCGATATCATTGATTCCATAAAGCTCCGCCTGCTCTTCAATATCTTCTGTTGTGGGATAGCCTTTGATATGCTCTCCCCTCAGGACCGCCCGGATGTTCTTCATCATGGGATGCCGGGCATCTTTCAATTCATCTCTGTTCTTCAAGTAGAACAATACGCAAAAGAGCCTCTGGCGGTAGTCTTCCGCGGAGTCGAGAGAATGAATGAAGATCTCCCCAATAGAAAGCTCCCTCTTGGGCAGGGTGTAGTAGTAATCCCGCAGGAAAAGCTCGATCCCGTAGTCCTCGTAGGCGGAAAAGGAGGTGAATGTGGCGTCCTGCGGCCTCAGGCTCTTGAAGAGCACGCTGTCCCTGTAGCTCTTGATGAGCAGGGCCTCACGGGGCACGAGGCGCAGAACCTGGTATTCCTGAAGTGAGGTCACGAAATCCTTCAGCTCCGGCCAGACGATGTAGTTGAAGGAGAAAAGATAGGCTTTGCCTCGCCTTGAGCGGCTGACCACGCCCACCCAGAGGAAGCCTTTTAGATAGCCGTACAGGGTATCACTGGGGATGCCAGTCTCCATGGCCAGAGCTTCCAGGCTCCTGGGGGTCCGGTCCAGCCTGGCGAGCAGCTCCACTCGCCGGAGGGAGAGGATCTTATGCAGAGGAGAGGCCCGGTGGCTGAAGTAGAGCCTCTTGAAGGCCTCTGCCGGGGACGTGCCGGCCAGGACGACTTCGCGTCCTCTCCGCTCCGCCAGTCCTATTTCCACCAGGTGAGTTATGAGCCGGGAGACGGTCTCCCTGCGAAGTCCCAGCTCCGCCTGGAGGGTGCGGGGGTTCATCGGCTCTTTGGATCCGGTGATGAGGACAAGTGCTCGGATGTCGTTCTGGCTAAGAGGCATTCTCTTTAAATTAGATCAACAATGTATATAAATGTGATCCTATTTCAAGATAATATGTCGCAAAGCAGCTCTTGGGAAGGGTGCAGGAAGCCGGGGCGCGGGCGGCCTGCCGACAGGAGATGGTATCGGGATTGATTGAGATTCTGAATAAGAACCAGGGTAAGACTGGAATTATCCATGATCCGGAAGGCTAAAATGAGACTCAGCCTATAGCCGAATACAGAGGAGTCCTATTACAATGGCCGATTCATCACGCATCTGTTCCTGGAAGATTGCTTTTGCTTTGGATAATCCAATTCGTAGAATCATCCACAATCCCCAAAAGATCCTGGGCGAGTATATCGAACCGGGACAGACCGTTCTCGATCTTGGATGCGGGCCGGGTACTTTTTCTCTCGCTATGGCAAAGATGGTGGGCGAATCAGGAAAAGTCATCGCAGTTGATGTCCAGGAGGAAATGCTCCAAATCGTGAGGGAAAAAGCGGCCCAGCAGGGGCTGGAATCAAGAATCGTCACCCATAAGAGCGGTCCGGACCGAATTGGCTTATCCCAGAAGGTGGATTTTGCGTTGGCTTTCTACATGGTTCATGAAGTGTCCAATGCGGAAGCGTTCCTGAAGGAGATTGCCTCAGCGCTAAAACCCAGAGGAAAGCTGCTTATTGTTGAGCCCAAGATGCATGTTTCGGCAGCCGCTTTCGAAAAGACGATCGAAGTTGCCAGGCAGGCAGGCTTGAGCTCCATCTCCGAGCCAAAGATCCGATTCAGTAGAAGTAAGCTATTATCCCGATAATCATGCCTGGTGGCTGCAAAGATGACCCCTGAAGAAGAGGGCAGCGATGTCCGAGAGATGGTCTGGGAAATGAGCAGGACGACGAATAAGATCCTAATTTTTGGGATTATTCTGATTCTTGCGATCCTGGCGGCGCTCATCTACTGTGGCATTCTCACATTCTCATAGCTTACCGGTTTTCTCCTGCAACAGCGCCTGGGCATCCACATGCATGCCGGCGAGCTTCTTGGTGATCGGGTGCTCTGGGCCGTATTCCTGCTCCGCCAGCCCCTTGATCCGCCAAATCTCGGAAAGGAGCTTGCCGATCTCCTTGGTGACGTACCTGCGATTCTGCTCGGTCATGGTTATTGCAGCTCCATTTTCCTGAAGGCCCCCTTTCATTTTACCCTTTTCGTTCTAATAA
>Ga0351898_1010_pt1:0-25000 | contig 63727 bp, 59 predicted proteins | sample BONcelHT113001C5_FD_206873 | JGI IMG/M metagenome (GOLD analysis project Ga0351898, IMG submission 206873) | Enriched cells from coal bed in the Powder River Basin, Montana, United States - BONCAT cells T11 rep1 HSBNCT.T11.300.1.C5 ...
TGCACTGAATAGGTAATTTCCTGGTCCGGTGGTCCATCCTGAGATGTACAGGTTGGGGTCGCCTACTGTGACGTTGTTCATGGTCCAGGTTATGGTGTTTCCAGTCACGGTCCAGTTTCCATCACCCTCAATTTTGGATATTACAAATCCTTCTGGTAGGGGTATGGTTATGGTTACGTTGTCTGCTGTGTCTGGTCCGTTGTTTCCCAGTTTGTATCTGAGGGTGAATGTTTCACCCACGGTGGGATTGTTTTTTTCACTGGTAATCACAATGTACAAATTAGCACTAGGCACGTAAAGGTTTCCAGTGGTGTTACTTCCCTGATAAAAGGTGTTTCCATTGAACACTGCTTGTAATGTATGATTTCCTGGTGTTTCGGTGATCGGGTAGTTGAATGTTGCGGTTCCATCGGATCCGGTGTTGCTTTCACCAACCTTCACACCGTCAACCCAGAACTCCACCGTGGCACTAACAACAGGATCACTGTTATGATCAGTTAAAGTTGCGCTCAAGGTTACTGTATCACCTTTATTTCCACGAATATCACCCACAGTTATACTGGTTGAGATCAGATTCACAGTTAAAGTTCCGTTAGCGTTCGAGGCTGCATACTGGTTGTCTCCTGCAAAGGACACTGTGATGGTGTAGTTTTGTGCTTCCATGTTACTGATGAGGTAGTTCCAGGTAATCTGGCCTGAACTATCTGTACTGGTAGTGTAGGTTTGACCGTTCACTGTGATGGTAACTGGTTTATTGGTAACTGGCGTGTTGTGCACGGTATCGGTTAATGTTGTAGTTATAGTCACAGTATCTCCATTGTAAGCACTGGGACTGTTCACAGTTATGGAGGTGGGAGCTGCCAGTGTTGTTAGGTTTGCGGTGTAGTTAGCATATCCTTTATAGGGGTACGTGTTTTGATCTACGGTTTCGGCATGGTTTGATCCAGTGTTTATCCCGGTTGGGTTGATGATTCCTTCAATGGCTAACCATTTTTCACTGCCAATGAATGTGTTCAGGAATGGTATGTTCCAGTTGGTTCCGTTGAAAGTGTTTACAGGGTCGTTTAAAACCCATGAACCTGGTGTAGGGAGAATAGATCCCACATTGGAGAGAACATAATAGTTACCAGTCCAAACAATACCAGTCATAGTGTCTAAAATACTAACTGAGGTGGTATCGGGGCCCTGGTTTTTTACCTGAACTATGGCGTAGATCACGTCGTTGTAGTAAGCCGTGGTAATGACATTACCCCATGGGAGGTCCCTGAATTCTTTGTAAATAGATAGGTAACTTGCTTCAGGTACTGTTAAGTATGCAGTGTCGTTGTTGTTGGTTTGGTTCCAATCGTAGGTCTCACTTGACACTAATTCTGCGTAGTTGTGCAGTGTGCCGGTAGTGGTGAGGTTGGTCATTATATCCAGGGCTGCGGTCTGACCAGCAAGTAATGATGGAATGGTCCAGGTCATTGTTGCTGGATCAAAGGAAGTATCATTCCAGTTCCAATACAAGTCATTAATATCCCATTTAACCCACCATTCATCCACGAAGCTAAGACCTGAACCCAGAATATCCGATATAACCACGTTAGTGGCAGTGTCAGGTCCATTGTTGGTTACAAGAATCCGTGTGGAGATAACATCCCAGTAATTGCCACTGGTAATCTCATAATAACCTTCATAGTCGTAGAATGCTTTTTCAACAGCGATGTCAGCAGCTGAGGCAACAGTTATGATGGTGTTGTCCTGGGACCATGGTTCAGGGTCATAGGTGGTTTGTGCAGTTACATTTGCCCAGTTAGTGAAAGTTCCAGTACTGGTGGCATTCACAAATAGGGTTAAGATTGCTGTTGTGCCATTGGCTAGTTTTCCTATGTTCCAGATGCCTGAATTGTAGCTTCCGAAACCATGGGTATCTGCAGAAATTAGTGTCAAACCATTTGGTAAGATGTCGGTGATTTCAAGACCTTCCACATCGTCAGGTCCTTCATTATGTGCGGTGATGGTAAATGTAACCCCATCCCAGTAATTCGGTGTAGAGTTATCAGCTGTTTTAGTGATGTTCACATGTCCACTGGGACTGATGGTGATGGTTGCGGTGCTGTTTTCGTTATCGATTGTTACATTTACGTGTTGAACTCCAACGGTATTTGCAGTGAATATAATACTGGCAGTACCATTGATAAATCCGGTTTGTGATCCCAGAGTTCCCAGGGGTCCGTCAATTAAACTGAAGGTAACTGGAACACCATCTGGTATATGGCCCAGATTAGGGTCTAAAGGACTGGATGAGGTACCGTCAGAGCTGTAGTTGTTTAAACTCACCGTGATTAAGCTGGTCTGGGTGTTGTTGATGGTGTTGGGGGTTGCATTGACAGTTAAAATAATCCAGGGCTTAGCATCCACTGGACCATATATGAGGTTAGGAACCGTAGTTGGATCAACATTAGATCCCCACCAGTTATTTTCTGCGTTTATTACCACATTTATGCCCACAACATTATATGCAAAAGCACTACCTAACCTGGCGGAGTTATTGTAGAACCTGTTAAAATTAGCTGTTAAAGCGGCATTATAAACGTAGATGGCACCACCACCGAAACTACTAGGAATTGGATCTACGGAGTTTCCAACGAAGGTACACCCAGTAACAGTAGAACTACTAAGGCTATATGCACCGATAGCACCACCGCACCATGAATTCGCACCAGTTACAGAATTATACAGGAATGTACAATTGGTCACATTGCAAGTATTTAGATATGCAATAGCACCACCACCGTCTAATGCATTGTTTTTAGTGAATGTGCAGTCTGTCAATGACATTACACTTCCATACCCGTTGCTGTAGATAGCACCACCCCAATGAGTGGCAGTATTCTCGGTGAATGTGCAGTCCGAAATGGACAATATTCCATGGTTTAGGATAGCACCACCATCATATGCGATTCCGTTGGTAAATGTCAGATTACAGATGGTGACATTCACACCAGATGCGATATTGAATATCCAGTTGGTGTCTGTTCCATTGATTATGGTCCCTTCCTGGCTTAGGCCCTTTATGGTCATGTTCCGGTTAATGGTTATGTTGGTGTTACCGGTTCCTGAGTAAACTCCATCGGCAATGGTTACCACTCCATTGGAGCTTACGGTTCCGGTTGCGTTTTGGATGGTTAATTTGGCGGTTTGCCATGTTTGCCCATCCCAGCTATCATTACCGTAGGAACCATTCACATAAAGGGTTTCATCCGCCGCAGAAACAGTACTAGCACAAAATAGTACAGTTAAGGTAATAAGCAGTAATGGGATTAACTTTCTGTATGTAATCGCTTGCTTTCTTATCGTTTCACCTCCCTTATGCTTGATAAACAGATTACATGAAATATTCTAACATATTCCCTTAATATAAAGTGTTCACATCATAAAAAAATAGAAAGATTTATATTGAATTTTCGTAAAGGAAGGAAAATTGTTAAGATCACCTGAATATTGTTTTCATGTATAAATACGAAGAGAATCTTATTTTGGTTTAAATAAACTAATTTTGCAGCTATGAATTGGAAATATCATTTATCTAAAAATAAAAAAAAGGGGAAAAAGGATAGATTAAATCCTTTTATTGTTTTTTCCGGGTTGCTACTAATCCTCCCAGTACGCTGAGAGCTGCTAAGGCCAGTGGTACTATTGGTGTTCCCGTGGTTTGCATTCCAACCGTGTTAGTTGTGGTTGCTGCGTTTACTGTTGGTTGTGTGTTTAAAGTGAGGGGGTTAATTCCTCTGCTGTTGATGCTGAAGGTATCTGAGGCTATTGATGCGGTGAACAGGTAATTTCCTGGTCCGGTGGTCCATCCTGAGATGTACAGGTAGGGGTCGCCTACTGTAACGTTGTTCATGGTCCAGGTTATGGTGTTCCCAGTCACGGTCCAGTTTCCATCACCCTCAATTTTGGATATTACAAATCCTTCGGGTAGGGGTATGGTTATGGTCACGTTAGTTGCATCGTCTGGTCCGTTGTTTCCCAGTTTGTAGGTTAGAGTGAATGTTTCACCCACTGTGGGATTGTTTTTGTCACTGGTTATCTGAACGTAAAGATCTGCTTTAGGCACATAGACAGTACAGTTAGTTGCTGAATTATTTGGATACTCACTATGGGTTTCATTTACCACATTGGTGACATTGGTACCGGCTAAACTGGTTGAATTTACCAGTGCAGTGAGATAATAGGTTATGTTACCATTATTTGCCACAATTGCAGCCGGCCAGGTAACAGTACGGGTAACTGGATCCCAAACACCGCCTCCAGTGCAGTTAACAAATTCTAAACCTGCTGGTAGGGTGTCGGTGACAATTAGGTTACTTGCAGTACCTGTTCCGGTGTTTTTGGCTACAATGGTAAACAGTACGGTCTCACCAACGTTTGGTCGAGTGTTGTTAGCGGTCTTGTTCAAATCCACAGTTGCCTGGTTAACATACACATTGGCTGTACTTTCGTTGAAGTAAGGATATGCATTGTAAGTGATGTTCGCGTTGTTACATAGTGTAGTACCAGCTGCAGAAGCTAAGATGCGCGCGTCAACTAAAATCGACACGCTCATGCCCGGCTGTAATTGAGCAACACCCAATGAAGCTAAGATGTTATTCCATGTTAGTTCTATTCCGGATGGAATAGGGCTTAGGATGTCATATGCAGAGGATACACTCACAAGTTCAGTTCCAACGGGTAAAATGTCTTTTAATGTGATAATGGTTACATTATCCGGGCCGTTGTTGGTGATAGTGATGTTATACCTGACTATGTCACCTGCATTGACTGCAGTCACATTGGCTGTGTTGGTAATGTTTAGGTTAGCTACTGGGTTAATTGAAATGTATGCTGCCTCTGCATCACTGGTGGTATAGTCATCTGCAGTTGCACTGACCTGAACCGGATTGAACAAAGGATTCAATGCACCTTCACTAGCATAAAATGTAGCAGACATTGCACCCGCAACAGTATTTCCTGTTAAGGAGTGATTAATTCCAGAATTACTGAAGCTTCCCCATGGTATGTCCAGGGTTATAGATTCATCAGGTATGTGTCCTCCAACTAGATCACCACAACCATTGATGTGGTTGAAATCGGCGGTAATGGCTGATGTTTCACCGTTTTTGATGGTGCTGGGGGTTGCGTTGACACTTAAAATAACCCATGGATTAGCATCCACTATGCCAGATATGAGGTTAGTGACCGTTGTTGGATCAACATTAGATCCCCACCAGTTTAGTGTAGCATTCACAGAACCTCCTTCCCTACATATTGAACTACCCGTACCTGCGATGTTTCCAACAAAACTGTTGAAATGAGCTGTTAAATTAACAGAACCGCCTGACCAAATAGTACTGTAAATAGCACCACCATTAGTAGTTGCAGTGTTATTGGTGAATGTACAGCTAGTTGCAATAAAATTAATAAAACCACCATTTAGCCAAAGGGCTATAGCACCACCATAATTCGAATGGTTACTATTGAAGGTAGAATTTATTGCAGTACCGGTAATTGAACCTGAATTACTGCAGTAATTCGCTATAGCACCACCATGATTTTGTGCGGTGTTATTAGTGAATGTACAGTTAGTCACAGTACTATTAACATTACCATTATCGGCAAGATTGTAGATAGTACCCAGGCTTTGTGCGGTGTTATTACTGAAGGTACAGTTAGTCACTGTACTAATAATGTAATGATCAGTAATGTCACAGTAATTCATTATTGCACTACCTCTCACTGCATTATTATAGCTGAATGTGCAATTGGTTACAGTAGTTGTAATCGGGCCTTCATCAGCAAAGTTGCAGATAGCACCTCCACCTCCACCTCTTTGATCAGGGCTTGTTGCAGTATTGTTGGTGAATGTACAATTTCCCACGGTTAAATCTCCAAGATTGTAGATAGCACCACCCCGATATCCAATTCCGTTGGTAAATGTCAGATTCCCGATGGTGACATTCACACCAGATGTGATAGTGAATATCCAGTTAGTGTCTGTTCCGTTGATTATGGTTCCGGTCTGGCTTTGGCCCTGTATGGTTATGTTCTTGTTAATTGTGATGTTGGTGTTGCCGTATCCTGAGTAAACTCCATCGGCAATAGTTACAGTTCCGTTGGAGCTTACGGTTCCGGTTGCGTTTTGAATGGTTAATTTTGGAGAAGTCCATGAATAACCATCATTGGTGTCCAGTCCGGATGAACCATTCACATAAATAGCTTCATCCGCAGCAGAAACAGTACTGGCACAAAGTAGTATTGTTAATGTGATAAGCAGTAAAGGAATGAAAGTTTTAGTTATTTGTTTTCGTATATTTTCACCTCCTTTTACAATTATCTCGAAAAATTGACTCGTAATTTTACTCTAAGTAAGTAAAATTATCTGATTATAGTGAATTATAAGAAACTATAATCAAACATATTAATTATTATCTCGCTTATAAAGATTATTATAACAAGAAAAAATTGGCTATATTAATAATATTGAGGGAAAAAGACAGTTTTCACAAGTGGAATGTTTCCGCATTTAAATGAGAACTCGTATGCTAGACTCAGACCTCAAATCAAAGATTAACCAGTTATGGGATAAGTTCTGGAGCAGTGGAATATCCAATCCCCTGCAGGCCATTGAGCAGATGTCCTACTTAATGTTCATGAAACGTTTAGATGATGATGAGATCTCCCGAGAAAAGAATGTCCAGCTCAGCAAGGAAGAATATGAGTCCATCTTTAAAGACTGTCCTGATTGTCGGTGGTCCAACTGGAATAACATGGCTGCTGATGAGATGCTGGACCATGTTCGGGATAAAGTATTCCCCTTCTTAAGGGATCTGGGTGGTGCGGATTCACTTTACAGCCGCTACATGAAGGATGCAGTCTTTGCCATTCCCACAGGGAGCCTTCTGACTGAAGCCACCAAGATCATCGACGATATGCACATCAAGGACCGAAATCTGGATACCAAAGGGGACCTCTACGAATACCTCTTATCTGAACTTAAAACCTCCGGTAAAAACGGCCAGTTCCGTACACCACGGCACATTATCCAGATGATGGTGGAACTCTTAAACCCTAAAATAGGTGAAACAATCTGTGACCCGGCATGTGGTACTGCTGGTTTTTTAGTAAATTCTTATCGACATATTCTCAAATCAAATACATCTCCTGAATTAATTAAAATTGATGATGAAGGAATTGAATACAACTTCAAAGGGGATAAATTAAGCAAGGAAGAATTCAAGTTTCTGAAGAATGAGTCACTTCACGGTTATGACTTTGACCAGACAATGGTCCGAATTTCTTTAATGAACCTGATGATGCATGGCATCAGCAACCCTTACATTGATCAAACTAACACCCTCTCCGTACGATACGATCAAAGGCCACAATATAACATTGTTCTTGCCAACCCACCGTTTAAAGGAAGCATTAACAAAGAAGAGTTAAGTGATGATTTCACAATAAACACCACCAAAACAGAAATTCTCTTTTTGGAATTAATGTACAAAATTCTAACGATAGGGGGAAGATGTGCAGTTATTGTACCTCAAGGAGTTCTATTTGGAAATTCCAAAGCACATAAATCCATAAGAATGAAACTTTTAGAGGAATGCAGGTTAGATGCAGTGATCTCCATGCCCTCTGGTGTTTTCAAACCCTACGCAGGGGTATCCACAGGTATATTAATCTTCACCAAAGGAGAACCAACTGAAAAGGTCTGGTTCTATGACATGGAAGCTGATGGTTATTCTTTAGACGATAAAAGGACCTTTATTGATGGTAAAGGCGACATTCCAGATATTATTGAAAAATTCAACCAGAAAGATACTGAAGATCTGGAAGATAGGAAAGCAAAATGTTTCGTAGTTCCGCTGGATGAGATTAAAGAGAATGATTACAGTCTCAGTATCTCCAATTACAAGGAAATTGAGTATGAAGAGATTGAATATGAACCTCCAGAGGTAATTAAAAAGAAAATTATGGAGTTAGAGGAAAAAATTATTGCTGGTTTGAAAGATTTAGAGATTTAATCACGGTTTATTTTGTTGTTTTGTAAGGTGGGTATGTCAAAAAAGAATAAATCTACTATCCGATTTGGTGTTGTTGCTTCAGATGGTAGGGTATCCGGTAGCTACAAATTATGGACAGAAAAAAATGAAGTATACTTGCTAGAACGTGTGACTGGCAACTCATTTAAAGTAAGTCTCCATAAATCAGGAAATTGGCAAATTTCTTTTACATCTGAATTTTTTGCAGATAAAAATATGCCGAATAAAAAACGCCATATAAAAAGATGGACAGCTCCTGTTAATAATATAGGCAATGGGGTGACTTTGGCCTTTAGAATTAGAATTCCTGAATCTGAGTTAATTGATCTGGCATTGAATAATACAAAGAATATCACATGGATTAAATCCCCAGAAAAAGAACATTTTATCGAAATTGATCTTATTTTTACGAAGAAAAATGCAACCTTTCCCGAGGATTGGCTATTGAAGAATTTTTTGAATGCATCTCTTTTAAAAGAAATGAAACTTCTTAATGGAGATAGCTTGTGGATTATCTATTTCTATCAACCAATGAGTAAAAAACAAATAATTTTACTGGATCAATATAGAGAAGAAGGACGAAAAATGATAAAGAAGATTGATCATAAACCTAAAAAACCCAAGTTGATCTTGATGGGACAGGAAAAAGATAATTCTAGACAATTTATAGAAGTTGCAATTAATTAGCGAAAAATGAAATTATTTAGGGTAATAAACTTCTAAATTCCTAATTTGAAGGGAAAATTATGAACACACAAATGCCTTAAAGAATGGAACGCAACCATTGCAGCATAGATTGAACCTGTTTTAAGTAATTCTGAATTTAAACGGGTATTAAAGAGTTAGAATAGTTGGGGGAATTTAAAATGATCATAGCGGTTTCAGACATCCATATTGGATACGATAAATCAAACAAGGACGACTTTTTAAGATTTCTGGATGAAATGAAAGGGGAACAAATAGAACATTTCGTAATGGTGGGGGATGTTTTTGATTTTTGGAGAAGAAACAGTATAAAAACACTCCTGGAAAACGAGGATGTTTACACCAAAATAACTGAATTAAACGCCGAAAACATTTACTACATAGTGGGAAATCACGATTTCTACGTTAAAGAATGGTACGAAAAGTTTAAGGACAGCTATCCCTTCCATGTTTCAAAAGACCTGAGACTTGAAGACGCTGGCAATAGGTTTTATTTCACCCACGGCTATGAAATGGAAGTTCTGGTTAATTACGAACTTAACTTAGAAACCTACGAACAATTTGCCTACAACATGTGCTGGAACTCTGATGAAAAAGGTAGTCTTCTTTCTAAAATATGGGACACTTTCAGAACAATTTCCAAAGAAGAAGTGGATGAACTCAAACTAAAACCCTCAAAGAGGAAAGAATTAGAGAACCTGTATTATTTCGCTACTTCCCCTGCCAGATACATATTTTTAGGAATATACCCTGATGAAGCCCTGATCTTTGGCCACACCCACATGCCCTTCATCGACAAAGAACAGAAAGTGGCTAATACCGGTTCATGGGTGGATGAATTAGCTGAAAAAGTCCAAAATAGCTATGTGGAAATAGTTGATGGAGAAATGGAGCTAAAATTCTTCAAGTAATCATTATTTGTGAATTTTTTCAGATGGTTTCATCAAAAGATAAATTTAAACTCCATATTGGACAAAATACGCTTAAATTATTGGAACATTAAAATACACGTATCATTATCCATTTACACCTTAAAAGAAGAATAAAATTAGTATTAATCTGAAAATAGAATTTTTACCGCATCTAATTCTTAATATAAATATACAGAATCCATGAAACGTGAATTAAATTTAAGGGAACAAAAAGCAATGGATTATCTATTAAGGCATGGAAAAATAACTAATATGGAATACAGAGAATTAAATCCTGAAATTAAGGAAAGTGCTGCATTTAATGAATTGAAAGATTTGGTAGATAAAGGCCTTATTTCTCTTAATGGTAAAGGACGATACGCACATTATGTTTTATCTTAAAATAAACATTTTTATATCTATGTTAATGGTGTTGAGTGGGTGTTGAGTGGGTGTTGAGTGGGTGTTGAGTGGGTGTTGAGTGGGTGTTGAGTTACTCAAATTGACTCCTTCATCATAAACCTAAACTGACGGTATATGATTACTTTTCGTACTTTTGTTCTAAGATTACTCTCAATGGCAAAATAATCATTATCTTCTCATTTTTACGAAAAATATACTTGTTTTAGATAGCAACCGGTGAACTTAATGGACTTCTAGATGGTACAATATGGCTCTTAGGATTGATTTAATAACTTTTATTTCATGGAAGTGTCTAGTTTGGCTGAAATGAATATTTTATCATGGTTTTAGCATTGAAGTAAAAAAATATTAACTAGTTAAACCAATTGTAATATCTGTAAGTATTGGAGGTAGAAAAAAATGGCAAACCCCATATTGGCCCTGATTATATCTTTCTTTTTGCCGGGTATTGGTACGGTGTACGCTGGAAATATAATGAAGGGGATAATAATTTTCATCGTAGCAGTGATATTAGGAGCCTTAGCAACAATCTTTTTATTGGGAATCATTGCGTATATACTCTACATCATTGTTTGGCTTTACGGTATGTACGATGCTTACACAACTGCTAGTGCTACATAAGTTAAATATTTCTTTTTTTCTTTTATTTATGAATCTTGAATTTTTTTTATATAAGTGTTGGATCGGTGTTGGCTATCTGGTAATGGCTCTGTAATTTGGATTTTATTTTTAGTAGATTAATTGGAAGCCTCAAATCTACATTCGTATAAAATTTATTAAAAAATTTACGAGATAATTAAATAAAAATTTTTAATTAAAAGTTGTAACTAATAAATAAATGTTAGAAAATATTAAAATATTCAATTATATTTTCTAAAAGAAGGTTAAATAATAGTAATTAAGCTCTAAAAACACGAAATTCACAGTTTTTTGTGAAAATAAAATGGATGAATTAAAGTGGAAAAAGAGGGTGAAATTATGGATGATGAAAGCCAAAAAAGTGTTAAAAGTGGCACGACGAATATTGATTGGTGGCCAAACCAGTTGAATCTTGACATCCTGCGCCAGCATTCTGAAAAGTCCAATCCAATGGATGAGGATTTCAACTATGCTGAAGAATTCAAGAGCCTTGATTTAGAGGCCGTGAAGAAGGACCTCCATGAACTCATGACCGAGTCACAGGACTGGTGGCCGGCGGACTTTGGCCACTATGGGCCTTTATTCATTCGTATGGCGTGGCACAGCGCCGGCACATACCGTATCAGCGATGGCCGTGGAGGTGGGGGTAACGGTAACCAGCGATTTCCACCTCTCTCTAGCTGGCCTGACAATGCCAATCTCGACAAGCCTCGCCGGCTGCTCTGGCCTATCAAGCAGAAATACGGTCGGAAAATTTCCTGGGCTGACCTGATGATTCTCGCAGGCAATGTCGCCCTGGAATCCATGGGTTTTGAGACCTTCGGTTTTGGTGGGGGGCGTGAGGACATCTGGGAACCAGAGAAGGACGTATACTGGGGTTCTGAGAAAGAGTGGCTTACAGACCAGCGTCATACCGGTGAACGTGACCTCGAAAATCCCCTAGCCGCCCTGGAGATGGGTTTGATCTATGTGAACCCGGAAGGCCCCAACGGCGAGCCAGACCCCATAGCAGCAGCACATGATATCCGGGAGAGTTTCGCCCGCATGGCAATGAACGACGAGGAAACAGTGGCCCTCATTGCAGGTGGCCACGCCTTCGGCAAAACCCACGGTGCAGGTGACTCGGCACTGGTGGGCCCGGAGCCGGAAGCTGCTCCAATCGAGGAACAGGGTCTGGGCTGGAAGAGCAGCTTCGGCACTGGTAAAGGCAACGACACCATTACCGGCGGCCCGGAAGTTATCTGGACCAACACACCCACCCAGTGGGACAACAACTTCTTCCGGATATTATTCGAATTCGAATGGGAGCTGACCCAGAGCCCAGCTGGCGCCTACCAGTGGAGGCCGAAGGGTGACTCAGGTAAAAATACCGTGCCTGATCCCCACGACCCATCAAAACGTCGCACCCCCGGTATGCTGACCACTGACCTCTCTTTAAGGTTAGACCCAGTATACGAGAAGATCTCAAGACACTTCTATGAGAACCCGGACGAGCTTAAAGACGCGTTTGCCAGGGCATGGTTCAAGCTAACCCACCGTGACATGGGCCCCAAGGCACGCTACCTCGGCCCGGAGGTACCAGACGAGGATCTCATCTGGCAGGACCCCATACCTGCAGTCAATCACGAATTAATCAATGAAGAAGACATCACCACCCTTAAGGAATGGATACTGGCTTCAGATCTATCAATCAGAGAACTGATTTCCACTGCCTGGGCCTCAGCATCCACATTCCGCGGCTCCGACAAACGTGGCGGTGCCAATGGTGCCCATATTCGCCTGGAACCCCAGAAGGATTGGGAAGTCAACCAACCAGACCAGCTAGCCAAAGTACTCAAGACACTGGAAGGTATCCAGAACGAATTTAACCAGGCCCAATCAGGTGACAAGAAGGTCTCCCTGGCTGATCTCATTGTTCTGGCAGGTTGTGCAGGTGTTGAGCAAGCTGCGAAAAATGCAGGATATACTATAAGAGTGCCCTTCACACCGGGACGCATGGACGCCCTACAGGAGCAGACTGATGTGGACTCATTCGCCGTGCTCGAACCCTTCGCAGACGGGTTCCGCAACTATCAAAAAGCTCAAAGCACACTTAGAGCCGAAGAGTTGCTGGTGGATAAAGCACAACTGTTAACATTGACCGCTCCTGAGATGACGGTCTTAATTGGAGGTCTACGCATCCTCGATGCCAACTTTGACGGGTCACCCCATGGTGTCTTCACCCAAAAGCCTGAGGCGCTTACCAATGATTTCTTCGTGAATTTGCTGGATATGCAAACCGAATGGAAACAGTCAAAAGAAGACGAAAATGTGTTTGAGGGGCATGACCGAGCAACCGGCGAACTCAAGTGGACCGGCACACGTTGCGATCTCATCTTCGGTTCAAACCCCGAACTCCGGGCATTGGCAGAATTCTACGCATGTGAAGACTCCCAGGAGAAGTTCCTGCACGACTTTATAAAGGCGTGGGACAAGGTCATGAACCTGGACCGGTTCGAATAAGTTTGATAGGGCTACCCTCCAATAATTAAACCATTAAATAGAGGGTTTATTTAAACCTCCTGAAGAAAAAAAACGTTACTAGAGGAATAAAATTTACTTTACCCTCTTTTTTTTTTTATTTTACTTGTATTATTTGAGATTACAATTTCCTAGTATTGCAGCAAATACCACCAATAAATCCCCCATACTAATCATTAAATATTGGCTTATTCAAGTAGGAATGGTTGCATTGGTGCCCATTTGTCTTTCCATTCAATGGGTACGAGTTGTTTTGTTAATACCTCTGGTAATCCCTGAGCTGCTATTGCACGATCTTCGGGAGATAAGTTATATATTACAAATGGCCCCACCAAATATTCCGGGCCTTTGTGCTCTTGAAAAAACTTTAAATACTCTTTTTGTATCCTAATCATCTCTTCGGGATCGATTTTCAAACTTCCTACTTGTCCATATAATTGTGTATCCTCAATCTGTATATGTGGATGCCATATCTGATCTATTTTACCTAAACCTGATTTTAGAAGTTTTAATGACTTCAATTCGTCATTTTCGGCCCTTAAATTGCCAAGGCCGGTGTTTATTTCCTGCAATCCACTTTTAAATATATTGTGTTCAGATATCAATCGTTCATATGGTGCTTCAGGTAATTTGTCCATGAAGTAAGGGAATACCTTCTCATCTTCAACTAAATGATGTCCATCTAAGACTGATGAAAAGCTCTGAACATATTTAAGGAAACCTTCACGATTTTGTGTTTCCAATGCACCGATGTTTGAAAATTCATCAATATTCTGAAGGGACACGGCCAGACCACGAGTCATAACCTTGTGAAAACGGATATAGTCCTCTCCGATGTTGGGTGGATTTTCATTAGACATTTAAAAACCTCCTCTATACCAAATTATCTAAAACTATGCTCTAATATCTGTTAAAATTAAAATTTATAATTTAGGAATAAATTAGAATGTAAAAATTTGGACTGGTTTCTTCTTTGCATTATATCGAAAGGGATAAGAGAATTTATTATTCAAAAACTCTGAAATAATTATAATAGTATTTATTGTAGGAGTTAAGAAAATGGCAAAGGAAATCAAACAATTAGTGGTAGGAATAACCCGAGAGGGTGATATAGTGGTCAAAAGTGCCAGGGGTAGAATGTATTCGGTTAAAAAATCCGCAGATCTAGAATTCGGTTGTGAAGATCTTTTCAAGGATGTGGAAACAGAATTATACGCCACCATCGATACTGAAGCTGAAACCTGGGAATGTACCCTGATTGAATAGGAATAAATATTGATAGATAAACTAAAAAAATAGCATACAACCATTTGGGGCTTGTGTTTTTGAGGGTACGTTTTACAATACCCCCTCTATCCCTGAGACAGATTGGGAGTACTGGACTGAAACCAGAATATGAAGATAAGATTAGGATATGAAGATAGGATCATGGATATAAATACTATGGAGCCTGTACCCATAAAAGCCCCCTTAAAAGGGGAGTGGATGGTCTTAAATAGTCCTGGCACTAAAATTCCAAGCCATGGCACGGATCAGTTTGCACAAACCTATGCTTTCGACCTCCTGCAGGTTGACTGGGATCATAAACCTGTTAAATTTCATAAAAAAAGTACTTTAGATTATATTTTAGGTAGAGTACATTTAATTGATTGTTACTCTTACGGAAAACCTATTTATGCACCCATTTCAGGTACAGTAGTTGAAGCTCTTGATGGATACCCTGAACGGGACCCAGTACAGCCAATCCGCGATATTTCCTTGGCCTTTAAGAATGCCTGGTTTTTTGATCCCCAAAAACACAGCACCCAGGATGTTGCCGGCAACTACATTATAATCCAAGGTGACCGAATATGGGATGGAATATGGGCATTTCTGGGGCATATGAAAACTGGTTCAGTAAAAGTAAACAATGGTGAGAAAATCGAATCCGGAGATCTCTTGGGGAATGTAGGTCATTCTGGTAACTCAACAGCCCCTCACCTCCATTTTCAACTCATGGACGGTCCTGATCCAATCATTGCTAACGGTATTCCCTGTTGTTTTAGAGAATATGAATTATATCAGGATACAAATTGGATTAAGATAGAAAATGGAATACCAAAAAATAAGGATAGAATTAGCCTTTAGACACCATTTGATATACTAAAACCATTGGATATACTAAATATCAAACCAGAGGGATACACTCCCCATGAATTTCAGAATATTTTTGTATGATCCCCCTCACCAGGCCCCAAATACATCCTAAGAGTAGTAAATAACTATTTTTTTTAGAAGATCTGTAAAATGAGTGCAGGGGAAGGGATTCGAACCCTTGAAGGCCTGCGCCAGAGGATCTTGAGTCCACCCCCGTTGACCGCTTGGGTACCCCTGCAACTATACTGTGATGGTTGAAGATTACACCATATTAATTTAACTTTTTTTTGGTTTTACATAACTTCCTGGGGGATAATGTTCCATAAAATTTCAAGGAAAACAATATAAGGAGTTAAAAATAACCAGGAGTTAAAAATAACCTGTTGGAATAAATGAAATAAAGCGGGCCCGACGGGAGTTGAACCCGCGGCCACCTGGTTAAAAGCCAGGCGCTCTCCCAGACTGAGCTACGGGCCCTTGGCTGTTATCATAATGGACTTAAACTTGAATTGTAGGGATCCCACATTCACATGTATATTCCAAAACAAAACAGGGTAGTACATGATTTGTTAACCTATTATATAAAGTTTCGTAATGGTAAATCGGTTAATATTAAACAGATTAACCATATGAATATGGTAAGTCAGTGACTTCACTATAACACTCCTATCCTTTTTATACTCCCTATTTTTAATTAAACTCTGGTGCTCTAATCCGATTAGGGTAGAAATCAGTCCAGTTTTAACCGTATATATTGCCCCAGGGAGTATGTGGAAAAAACAGGATTTACAAACACCTTGATCACCATGATTTGAAATAATATATTATTCCAACCTTTTTAAAAGAAAAATTTATCATTTGTAAGGATATAGGGTTTGTTTTAACCGAATTCAGAGTTTATAAATTAATTATGGGGATTTAAAAAATAATAACCTAAATTGATCTGGAAATAAGCTAAAATGAGTGCAGGGGAAGGGATTCGAACCCTTGAAGGCCTACACCAATAGGCCCTGAACCTATCCCCGTTGACCGCTTGGGTACCCCTGCGTATACCATTGATAGGTGAATATAGTATATAAAATCTACAGTTAGAAAACATTTTTTTTAATTGGGGAGTAGGAATAGAAATTTACAGGGTTGCTTTAATTTAATAGGTATTAGAAAAATACTATTCTATCAATTGATTGAACTTTGATATGGGATCTTATATTGATTAATTGAATAAAGGTGAATAGGGAGAGTTGGACTGTGAAATGCAAAAATTGTGGGCATGATAATGACTTGGATGCTGCGTTCTGTGAAGAATGTGGTAGTAAACTGGTGGGAGGACCATCCTTTGGAAGAAATTCCCAGTCAAAACCCAAAAAAGAAGGGTCAAAGACAACAAACAACATCTTAATAGTTGCCATCGTAGCACTGGTGATCATACTGGGAATAATGGGGGGAATACTCCTGAAACTCCCTGGAAACTCCACCCCCGTAGTAAACAACACCACAGCCAACAACTCCACAGTCACTGAACAAATATCCCTCACTGCAGGGGTCCCGGTTTCACAGGTTCCGGGTCTTGCACAGGCAATATCAGACACCGGTGTTGGATTCACCACTATCTCCTATGGTGGGGTGACCCTGGATAAGAATCAGTGCCTTTACATATTATCCAAGGGTATTGTGATGATAAACAATGCACAGACTGGAAACATCCCCATAAACCAGTACAAAAATCCAGATAATGCCTACGGAACAGTTACCTCTACCACTATCACCAAAACGGAATACGTGGACATGGCTCAAAGAACCTACACCTGGATGGACAACAATGGCCAGTCACCCAACTACATTGGGATAAAGGTCTCCGGACAACCTGATCTATCCCCGGATACTTTGCTGAGCCTGTACTCTAAGGTTTTAACCCAGTATAAATCAACTGGCCAGCTACCAGCCAGTGTAACCATACCCTAAACTCTTTTTAGAATATTAACATGAGTTATGAGGCTTAAAATGGGGAAAAAACTTCAATTATTTTTGGTACTGGGGATTGTCTTCTGTGCAGCGGCGATATCCTCATTTTATTTATTCCCCATCCAGAAAGCAACCTCAACAGTACCAGTGTTCAGCAGTGTAGTTCTGGGTGAAAATGAATACGGAACAGTTACCAGGGAGGGTCCCTATGGTAATGCCAGCTCACCCAACCGGATCGCCTACATAGTAGGTGTTCATCCCCTGGAATACCAGTCCCACAACGCCCTGGTTGAATCTCTTGAAAACCAGGATAAGTCCCTTAAAAACTGCTACTACATTTATAAAGTAAACGTCACCAGTGATGCTGATGAATATGACCAGGGGAGAGCTAACGGCCAACAACTTGCCAATAACTATGCAGTGCCCTATGTGAAAAACTCTTCAATTGACCTGGTTGTTGATGTGCACTCCAATGAGGGTAACTACCAGGAGAAATGGTTCCTGTTCGTTCCAGGGCAATCTGAAAAAGCAGAATCAATCGCATATACCATTAAAAATGAGACCAACTGGTTAACAGTGTACAGTCCCCCCAATCCCACCAGCCCGGCCTATGTAACCATTCCTCTGATCCAGGCTGGAGTTCCGGCAATTATCTATGAAACCTACACCTACGAATCAGTTGAACAGACTCAGAAACATGCAGGGGAAATAGTTTCAATCATAGACCAGCTGAAACTGAGTTAAGAAACTGAGTTAACAGTAGCCATGAAAATTTTTCAGGGCTTGGTTTAATTAATCCATTAAAAAGCAAATTCACAAACCAGGCAACGGTGGTCCTTCTCATAGGGGTCCAGGTCTACTTTATCCACTATCCGGAAGCCGTGCTCTTTTAATTTGGATGCTTCCTCACGGAATATCTGTTTGGGTTTGCGAGTGACATCGATACTCCGGGCTTTTATCATGATCATTCCCTGACCCTCTTCTTTAAGAAACATTCGCATGTTGTCCATGAATATTTCAGTCTGGTGGGGCTGGGCCACATCAGAGTAAACCAGATCCACCTTCTCCACCAATCCCATGTATTTTGCAGGTTTACTAGCATCATCCAGTATGGGGGTCATGTTCCCCCTCTCCCTGCAAACAGCCAGCAGCTCCCGCATCATGCGGGGTGCAAACTCCACACAGTAGATCACACCATCGGTGATGATATCTGAGATATGGGATGGAGTTGTACCTGCAGAAGCACCCAGGTAGAGTACACGGGAGTCAGATTCAATTGGGAATGTTTCCAGTCCCTTCAAAAGGGCGGCTGCCAGTTTTGAACGGCGAGGGTCCCACAGACGGCACTCCACATCCTCATAATCCACCAGTTTCTCCCCGTAAATTTTCACCCCGGGGTTGAGGTTGCAGGTGGCCAAGTGGCCGTCCAGTTCGTACACTCCAGTGAAAGTATTATCCAAATCCATATTATCTTCCATGATCTTCCTCTTTAAAATTCCTTATAGTCTTTAAATTCCCTATAAATTAATTTTTATAATGGTAAATCAATTACTAAAAAATACAGTAGTGCATTGGGCTGCACAGATAAAATTTATAAATTTATATAAATCGTATATACAGGTTCTGGATTATTATACTGATTTTTGGAACATATTAAATTTTCCAGGATAAAATTTAGTTTTCATGATAAATCATGTACCATTAATTGCAAATGTTTTTTAATAATATTGGTTTTCCTGCACTCCCTGATAATCCCTCTGGAAGTAGGGTGGGTTCCAGTAGATTTTGGGCCAGTTACGGTAGAGGAAGTAAAAAATAATCATACCGGCCACAATCAAGAGGAAAGCGGCTACTCCAATGTTAGGATTGGGTGCTGCCGATACCAGGGCACTGTTCTGCTGGTTTATATTGCTCAGTATCTGCGTACCGTAAGCCAATAAGTTGTTGAGCATGTGGGCGATGATGGGGATGATGATGGTTCCGGTTTTTATGTATAGGATGCACATCACCAGGCCGAAGACAAAGGCCCCTATGAAGTCTGCGTGCAGCACTCCGAAGATGAGTGAAGAGGCCAGAACTGCCTTTTTCAAACCCCACTTGAAGGTGAACCGGTGGAGCATCACTCCTCTAAATAGTAACTCCTCCACAATTGGGGCGGCTATCACTCCGGTTAGAAAGTCCAGGAAGTTCATGAATGGTGCCAGGGGAGTGTCCTGGGGTGTATAGAACAGGCTGGTGCGGGGGATTTCCCCTAGAATACCTGGGTCTAAAACCGATATGATGTACCGGCTCAGTTCATTCATACCCAGGGAGAATATGATAACGGCAAAGACAATGGTTAAGAGGGAGAGCCAGTTATAATCCCGAGGGATGTGGCCAATGAATCGGGAGTAATCCAGTGGATTTTTCGGAAGTTTCGGAGCATCCAGTAGGAAATGAGGGCATAAAACAATAAACCGAAGGCCACAGACCATTCAGCACCCTCCAGAAGGTTATATGATGCAAGCATGAAGCCGGTCATTACTATAAAAAATAGAATGATCCACAAAACCAGATATCTTATCTTCACTGCTTCAAAGGCGGATTCATTGACCATAACCCCATATTTATGTTCAAGTAATATAAATATATACTATTAGATTAATTCGGGCTGTAGTACCACTGAAATATTGTTACCTAAAAATTGATATTGCATTAATTCATCTGTAGAATGTTGGAAATATTTGTTATTGGGGGTTAGTTTGTCTGTGGAATGTTGGAAATATTTGTTATTGGGGGTTAGTTTGTCTGTGGAATGTTGGAAAATAGCTATGGAATCAGTTCATCTGTAGAAAACTAAAAAAATATTTAACCATGGTTTATTCATCTGTAGAAAACTGAATGTAAGAAAATAAGGTTATCAACAGTAAAATATCAGTTATCTATTAAAATTAGTCACCTTATGGGGAAATGGGGACTCTATGGGAAAATGAGGACCCTATGGGGGGATTAGGATTATTTATTCAAGTGGTTTGTTGTTTTTAATGTCTTTGAGAGTTTTATGGAGTTTTTCATGGGACTGGTCCACTGTTTTTTTAATGGCCTCTGCTTCCCGGTCAATGTTGGAAAGGCACTCCTGGGCCTGTTTCTGGTTGGCTTCCATGGTATCCTTTAGTATGAGGAAGTTATTATTGAGTCTTTCCTCCACCCGTCGGGAAAACTGGATGGCAAACACTGCCAATATAATTGAAAAAGCACTGGATATAATGGATACTGCAGCCACGACATCTACCATTTAACTCACCTTTTTAACATTAAATGAAATGACCCTTCAAAAAACCACCCTCCACACCACCAGATACACATAACTCAGTGAGTTTTTGATTAGTTTTCTAAACTCACTCGACACCGGGTTTGATTTGCGGATGGAAATAATTCTGCGGATGAAATGATTCAACTATTCATCCTGAAATAATCCAACTATTCATCCTGAAATAATTCAATTATTCATCCTAATACTCATAATCACCCTTCTTAAACCGGAATTTATCCTTTTTTTTCTTCCGTTTTTTATCCTTTTTCTTCTTTGACTTCTCAATCCGTTTGGGGAAAGGATGTTCCTTGGTTATCTCTTCCAGCCTCTTCTGGAAACCTTCCTTCACCGCAGGATCGTATTCACCAGAGAAGTAATCCTTCCTCACTGCCAGGCTTATCTTACCAGCCAGTGCCCTGGATACTCTTCCCCGGATCCACCACCTGGAACCACGCACATCTGGGTGCTGGTAGATTAAACCGTGCTTGGGCGGCCGTTCACCAGTTTTAAGGTGACGGAACAGGGCCTTCTCCGCACCCAGGATCTGAACAGTGCTGGAAGGTAAAAGGGCCAGTCGCTTAATACCACCGGTGTGGGCGATGATCTTAGCTCCAAGGGACCCACCTAACAGATCACGTAGGTTGGGGGCCATCTCCTGCATCTTGGCATCAACATAATCCGTGGTTGACTTCTTGGATTCCTGAATGGACTGGATAGTCCGGGCAAAACCCTGAATCACCTCCAGATCATAGGAGGATAAATCCGCACCGAGACTCATTCCAGACTCCATATTTTCATTTGAAACTCCTAAATTCATATCCAGGGCACCTGAGTTTATAACCGTGTCACGGTCCCCGTACTCTGCCACTAACTCCACGTACCGGGCATGGTCCCGCACCTCATCCATTTCCGGGAAGTGAACTGGATACCATTCCCGGATACGTTCCACCAGTTTAACTTCAGCTTCCTCCAGCTCCTCAATGGCATGTATGGCCTGAATAAGGAGAAGATCATCAGACAGAGATGCTTCCTTCAGCTTTCTCTCGGTAACCTGAAGGGCTAATTTACGGGTGATACTCCACAAATCCCCTGCTGAATCCAGAAAACCAGCTTCATGGAGAACTTCCCCTAGATTACTCCGCAAGTAATCCCCACCTTTACTGGGAATCTGGTAAGTGAATTTAGAATTATATTTAAGGCCCTGATAGTGATAACTGCTCCGGGAAGTCTCGATAATGATCTCATCACAATCTTTACCCACTTTTTCCAGGAAACGCTTCTCCTCAGGGGTTATGTCCTTTTCTGCCATTTGAAACCATTTTTCCAGGAGTTCAGAGTGTGGGAAAAGTTCATAATCCAGTAAGTTAAAATCTTCATCTAAGACTAAGAAGCCTGCAAAACAACCAACTACATAACACTTCATAGAATTTAATGTGTACTTGATGGAATTTAAACCTTCTAACTTAAGGTGTAATCATGCTGGAAGTGGAAATATGCCATATGAAAATGAGAAACCCCACCGTCCTAGCGGCGGGTGTTCTGGGAAGCACGTCCTCGTCCCTTAACTGGGCAGCTCGAAGTGGAGCCGGGGCAGTGGTAACCAAATCCTTCGCATTAGAGCCTAATAAAGGCTACCCCAACCCCACCACCGTGGAAGTGGAGGGTGGTATAATCAACGCCATAGGCTTATCCAACCCGGGAGTGGAAGCATTCAAGGGGGAGCTGGAAAAACTGGATGGTAACGTCCCACAGATAGCCTCAATCTACGGTTCCACACCAGAAGATTTTGCTATGGTGGCCAGTCAGGTGGAAAACCTGGTGGATGCCCTGGAACTTAATGTATCATGCCCTCATGCCATGGAAGGATGCGGGGCATCAATAGGCCAGGATCCGGATCTAACCCGCAGTATTGTAAAGACAGTTAAAAGATCAGTGGACACTCCGGTGATTGCCAAGCTAACACCCAATGTAACTGACATCGTGGAGATAGCCCAGGCAGCAGAGAAGGGTGGTGCCGATGCACTGACTCTCATCAACTCCCTGGGCCCGGGTATGAGGATCGATGTAGAAACAGCCCATCCCATACTCTCCAACCGTTTTGGGGGAATGTCCGGTCCGGCCATAAAACCCATAGCCCTGCGCTGCGTATACCAGGTCCACCAGAACGTTAAAATACCCATAATGGGTGTGGGTGGTATAACCGACTACCGGGATGTGGTGGAATTTTTGTACGCCGGAGCCAGTTGTGTTCAGATGGGAACCGCAGTCATGTACCATGGACTGGAAGTCTTCCAGCAAATAAATAATGGCCTGGAGAAGTTCATGAAAGAGAAGAACTACCAAACTGTGGAGGAGATGGTGGGACTGGCCCACCAGTTGTAAAAAGGAAGGTGTAATCTCATGTCAAGGACGAATATTATGCATGTTCCACAGGTACTGAAAATCAAGAGGATAGTTGAGGAAACACCCACGGTGAAAACCTTCTATTTGCCCTGGGAATTTAAAGATGAGACCCCGGGCCAGTTTCAAACTACCGGTCAGTTTTCAACTACTGCCCAGTTTCCAATTCCCGGTCAGTTTTTAATGGTCTGGAATTTCCAGGATGAGAAACCCATGTCCATCTCCAGTATTGATCCAGTAAATGGGGAGATCGGTCTTTCGGTGAAGATGGTGGGCCCCTTCACCCAGTCACTGCACAAACTACAGGAAAACGACCAGCTGGGATTAAGAGGTCCCTATGGCAGGGGATTTGAGATTGCAGGTTCCCGGGTCCTGGCAGTTGGGGGTGGGATTGGAATGGCACCTGTGGCAGCTTTTGCTGAGGAAGCCAGTAGTAGGGGTGTGGAGGTGGACACCATCACCGCTGCCACCACCCAGAGCGAGATACTATTTTCAGAACGCCTGGAAAATGCAGGCGCCCGCGTATTCCCCACCACTGATGATGGAAGTCATGGTTTCTGCGGATTCGCCACAGAACTGGCAGAAAAACTCATAACTGAAGGAAACTATGACCTGGTGGTGGCCTGCGGTCCGGAGATCATGATGATGAAACTGTCCCTCATCACCCAGGAAAATCAGATCCCAGCACAGTTTTCCCTGGAGCGCTACATGAAGTGTGCCCTGGGAATATGTGGCCAGTGTTGTGTGGATGATGTGGGCTGGAGGATCTGCGTAGAAGGACCGGTTTTCTGGGGAGACCAGCTCCGACTGATATCAGAATTCGGAAAATACCATAGGGATGCTTCTGGAATCAAAAACAGTTTTTAAAAATTGGGTTTACCAACATATAATCCGGTTATTAATGGAATTGATGATAAAATCTCAAGTTTTCTGGATATTCTTATAACCAAGAATTTCAGGATAAGATATTGCATAATTAAAATCATGAACAGGAATATTATTTAATTAAAATTTTCAGGATAAGGTTCTATAATTAATATCCTAACCGGATCATTATATAATTAAAATTTAGGGGATAATGGATGTTTTATAATTATTTAGAATGAATATATGGACTATCCATGGGAAACTGAAAAATAATGATTTACAAAATAAAGGGAACACTCACTTCGGCATTATTTGTGGTGGCAGTGCTTCTGGTCCTTTCTTTAGTGGTTCTAACGCCCATGCTGAGTATGATTCTGTTAGCGGCGGTTTTTGCCTATGCAGTGCGTCCCATCGCCCGGAGACTGCAACCATTCCTACGATATCAGTCCCTGGCTATACTGGTGGCCATGGTGGTGGTTATACTGCCCTTAATCATTATAGTGATCTACTGTATCGATTCCCTGATACAATCCGCCCCTGCTCTCATAACCGCTGCAAAGGCCAGTAATATTGGAAATTTAACCACAACCTCCATCCAGAGTTCACCCCAGTTCACCCAGTATTTCCCCACCAGCCTGTATCCCTACCTGGGATCAGCATCGGGAGTAGTGGAAACCGCTTTATCTGACATATTACGGGGTATAGCATCTTACCTGGTGGATGTGGTGCAGTCTCTCCCCAACCTGGCCCTGGAGTTGTTCGTTTTCTTCGCAGCCACATTTTACCTGGCCCGGGACGGGGACCGGTTATGGGCTTATGTGGATCTGGCCATACCCCATGAGAGGAAGGGGTTTTTCGATAATCTCTTCCGGGAAACTGACAATGTCCTGAAGAGTATCTTCTACGGACACTTCCTCACAGCCATGATCGTGGGAACCCTCTCTGGGATAGGGTTTTACCTCCTCGGCTATCCTTATGCACTGTTTTTAGGGATTTTAACCGGGTTCACCCAGGTGATACCATTCATTGGCCACTGGCCCACCTACACTGTACTGGCACTTTACGACCTTTTCACT
>Ga0351898_1010_pt1:30000-63727 | contig 63727 bp, 59 predicted proteins | sample BONcelHT113001C5_FD_206873 | JGI IMG/M metagenome (GOLD analysis project Ga0351898, IMG submission 206873) | Enriched cells from coal bed in the Powder River Basin, Montana, United States - BONCAT cells T11 rep1 HSBNCT.T11.300.1.C5 ...
TTAGTTTGGAAAATTATCCAATTTCAGTAAATTATTTTAGTAATTCAACTTTGAGGTTTAGACCGATTAAATGGCCAAGCGAATCCTGGACATGTTAAGATGGCACCCGGAGATGAACATAGAAAATTGTAGGGTTACCTATTTACATCGGGGGAGTGTGGGTAACCTTAAAACCATCCCAGCCACAGACATTCAAACTTTAGAAGGAGGATTTATGATTATGGTTGACGGAGCTATGGTTCCCTATCATCGTATAGTTAAAATAGAATGTGATAACAGACTAATCTGGAAGAAAAGTCCTAAAAAGGGAGGTTCAGATGACCACATCCACTCTGGTTAAAGATTACATGACCCGGGAGGTTATAACTGTCACCCCGGAAACACCCAACGCCGAGGTTATTCAGCTCATGAAACAGACCGGGCACGATGGATTTCCGGTTAAAACCAATGGTGAAGTTATTGGAATGGTAACTGCCTTTGACCTCCTCCTGAAACCATGGGTACATGAGGTTAAAGATATTATGTCCACCGATGTGGTGGTGGCAGACCAATCCATGTCCCTCAATGACGCAGCCCGGGTCCTGTTCCGTATGGGAATCTCCCGAATGCCAGTTATCAGTGAAGATGGGGCCCTAGTGGGTATCATAACCAATACTGATATTGTACGCTCCCATATAGAGCGTTCCACCCCTATGAAGGTGAACTACTTTAAACAAACATTGGAAGAGCTTTACAACATAAAAACCAAACTGGTTCATGAAAAGGTGCCCATTGACCGTTTAAGGCCCACTCAAAACCGGGTCTACGCTGATGAACTCCAGGGACGTACCTATGAACTTAGAAGGGGACTGGCAGAGCCAACCATTGTGGTTAAAACAGGTAACCGTTTCGTCCTGGTGGACGGTCATCATCGAACTGTGGCTTCCCGTAAACTGGGATACAAGGAAATAGATTCCTACGTTATAAAACTTGATCAGGATATAAAGATGGGAATGGAGAAAACCGCAGACAAAGAAGGTATTTTCTCCTTAGATGATATAGAGATCATTGATGATGCCCAGCACCCCCTCATAGCCATAACCGGCCCATTGAGGAAGGATGATAAGGAGATTAAAAAATGAATGATAAAATCATCAGAGAAGTCTACCAGGTCCTGGAAGATAGAAGGGACCATCCCATTAACTCTTACACTTCCCGCATCATGCAGGATGATGATAAAAAAGCAGAAGATAAAATCCTGGAAAAGATAGGTGAAGAGACCGCCGAAGTCATCATCGCCTCTAAAAATAATGAAAACCTGGTCTATGAATCTGCAGACCTTATATTTCACACTCTCCTGCTCCTGGTTTATAAAGGAGTGGACCTGGATGATGTGTATCAGGAATTTGAGAGAAGAAGGGGCTAAAGAAGGGATTATGTTCTTATTTTAATATTTTATAAGTAGTTTCATTGGGATATGAATGGGCAAATTCCGTTAATGGGGCATCTATGGATGGTACAACTTCCCCCACATATTATATTATTAGTTGTACATACAAATCATTACATGAATGTGTAGGTGATGTTAATGGAAAAAACAAAATATAGGTAAGAACGTCTTTGTATATCCCATGCCTGTGACCCTTCTGGGTACTAAACATGGGGAAACAGCTAATTTCATGGCATTGGGGTGGTTAAGCAGGGTTAATGGAAATCCGCCTCTTCTTGTTGCAAGTGTAAATAAAGCCCATCTCACTAATCAGCTTTTAAAGGAAAACAAGGCATTCAGCATTAACTATCCTACAGAAGACATGATTGAGAAAGTTGATTATTGTGGGCTGGTATCTGGACGAAAAGAAGATAAATCCCAGCTTTTCACAATTGAATACGGTGCAATGGAAGACGTACCACTAATAAAAGAGTGCCCACTCTCTCTTGAATGCAAACTGGTTGATGTTTATGAAATGCCAACCCATAACCTGTTTATAGGGGAAATAATCGCTTCCTATGCTGATGAAAAGATTCTAACCCGTGGAAAACCCGACATGAGCAAGTTCAACCCATTACTTCTAACCATGCCTGACAATAACTACTGGACTGTGAAAGAAAAGGTGGGGAAAGCCTGGGATATTGGACGAGGGTTAAAAAAATAAGATCAGGTTAATAAATTTTTTAAATAGTCAATTAGTAAATTTTTTAATTAGTAATTTAACTATTAATTTCGGGTTAGGTTTAAATTGAGGATATATTCATGTTGTACCGTGAAATGGGCAAAACTGGTGAAAAAGTTTCCATACTGGGTTTTGGATGCATGAGACTGCCAATTAAGGGTAGTTATGATCAAATTGACTTTGAAAAATCATCAAAGTTACTGGATCATGCCCTGGACAGGGGGATAAACTACCTGGACACAGCTTACCCTTACCATGGGCTGGGCACAGCCCAGGGAGGGGCCAGTGAAGTCTTCCTGGGTGAATACCTTGATGAAAGCAGTAGGCATGATGAAGTTTTCCTGGCCACCAAACTACCCACCTGGCTCTTGGAAGAAGCCGGAGACATGGGCCGATTCTTAGATGAACAGCTCCAGCGTTTGAAGACGGATTGCATAGATTTTTATCTCTTGCACTCCCTGAAGGAGAAACAATGGTTCCAACTGGAAGATCTGGGTGTTCTGGAATTTTTAGACGAAGCAGTTTCTGATGGACGTATAAAGTACACTGGTTTTTCCACTCATGATGAAACCAGCTTCGTGAAGGAAGTGGTGGACTCCTATCAGTGGGATATGTGCCAGATACAGTACAACTATCTGGATGAGAATATCCAGGCTGGTTCAGAGGGCCTGCAATATGCCGCCGGGAAAGGGTTAGGGGTGGTTATTATGGAACCCCTTAAAGGTGGTGTTCTAGCTGATTACGTGCCACAGGAGGTGCAGGCTATATGGGATGATGCTCCCTTAAGGAGAACACCTGCTGAATGGGCGTTACGTTATTTGTGGGATATTCCGGAGATAAGTGTGGTTTTAAGTGGTATGAACACCAGGGGGCAGTTGAAGGAGAACCTGGAAACTGCAACAGATGGGTTACCCCATTCCCTCACATCACAGGAACTGAAGATAATGGAAGAGGTTAAACAGGTTTATCAGGGTAAAATCAGTGTGGAATGCAGTAGTTGTGGTTATTGCATGCCCTGCCCCAGTGGGATAAACATACCCCAGTGTTTCAGTTATCTGAACCAGGCAGAAATGCTGGAAGACTATTCTGAAGTGAAAAATCAGTACTATTTCATGCTAAAGGACACACAAAGAGCAGGTAACTGTCTGGAATGTGGATTGTGTGAAGAACTATGCTCTCAGCATATTAATATACGGGAAGAACTACGGAAAGTTGAAAAGAAAATGGGAAGTTAAATTTCCGATTAAACCTGTTTTAACCAAATTGCTATTTATATTAAATATTTTTTTCCAGTTCAGTTGCTGCTTTATCAATGGCTTCAGTCAGTTTAATTCCTTCTTCATGACCCAAAATTTCAGAGTAACGTTTATTCAAACCTTCCCAACATTTATCAATCTCTGTCTGGAGATCAATTCCCTTGCTAGTGGGATAAAGATAGGATAATTTACCCTCTAATTTTCTTTCAACCAGCCCCCTCCCTTCCAGTTTGTCAATAAAACGGGTGGTGGTGGATGGTTTGATATTCATTATTTCTGAAAGCTCTTTCTGGGAAAGGCCGGACTGGCGATTGATATTCATAAGAGTCAGAGCGTGTGATGGTGAAAGACCAGTTTTTATAAATTCTTCCTCTGCCATTTTGTTAAGAATACGGTTAAGTTTATTACTGGTGAAGTAAAGGCAACTGCACATAATAGGGCACTGTTTTTTTTCATTCATTTCTTTCATGATCAGGACACACCTCTAAGTACCAGTATGTTCATCTTTTTTTATTAAGATTTTTAGGTAAACTTTATATATTATTGCTTGTACATACAACTAATAGTTTTGGGTAAATAGAAGTTAGATTAAGTAAATAATAATAAGTAGAGAATTTTTATGGAAAAATCCATGGGACAATTACTAATGGAGGGTAAGAAAATGAACGTGTTGATAATATACGCACACCCTGAACGTGAATCCCTGAACGGGACCTTGAAAGAACTGGCATTAGACACCTTAACTGATGAAGGACACCTGGTGCAAGTATCCGATCTTTACGCCATGAACTGGAAGGCAGTCCTGGATGAAGAGGACTTCCCCGAGAGGATGAACACGGAACTCTTCAACCCCATAATGGAACAGCTCAATGCAGTGAAAGAAGGTGCCATACCCCTGGACATTAAGGAAGAAATGGACAAAGTTCTCTGGGCGGATGTAATCATATTCCAGTTTCCCATCTGGTGGAGTAACTTCCCTGCCATCCTGAAGGGATGGGTGGACCGGGTTTTCTACAATGGATTCGCATTCAACCTGGCAGAGATGAAATTATACGGCAATGGACCATTAAAAGGCAAGAAAGCAATGTTATCTTTCACCACCGGAGCACCCCGCGAACTCTACACTGATGAAGGACCACACGGTGAGATTGAAGTCCTGATAAACTACTTCAACCATGTCTTGTTTGAATTCGTGGGTATGGAAGCCCTCCCCTACTTCGCAATTTTCGGACCAGGAGACATGTCCGAGGTAGAACGTGAGGCAGAACTGGATAGGTTCCAGGAGCTTATTAAGAATATTTAATAAGGGATTAGAAGTTATCATGGGTTAAAATTTTAATTAATGGATAATTGATCTTAATATGGATTAAAAAAAGGATCAGGGGATTTTGTAGATGGAATTTAAGGATTTAATCGAAAAGCGATACAGTGTACGTGGTTACCAGTTAAAGGAAGTGGAAGAAGAAAAACTGGAAAAAGTACTGGATGCAGCACGCCAGGCACCCACTGCAGTGAATAAACAGCCATTCCGCTTCATTGTAGTTGAAACTAAAGGCAGAGAAGATGAGTTGAAACGTATTTACCCTGCGGACTGGTTTACTGAGGCGCCTCTGGTTATATGTGCCTGTGCTGTTAAATCAGAGTCATGGACACGTCGGGATGGTCGTAATTACGTGGAGGTGGATACAGCCATTGCCATGGACCATCTTATACTGGCCGCCACAGAACTGGGCCTGGGAACCTGCTGGATAGCAGCTTTTGATGTTGATGCAGCCAGGGAAGTTCTTAAAGTACCTGATGATGTGGAACCACTTTTATTCACTCCTCTGGGCTATCCTGCTGCCCAACCAAGGGGAATGGGCAGAAAAGAACTGGGTGAACTGGTGCGTTATGGGCACTGGTGAATAAAAACTCGAATTAATTTAAAAAAATGGAATACTGGTTAAAATTAGAATTAAAATTAGAATTAAGGTTTGATTAAAAAAAAATTAGGGAGAATATAACCATGAAAAAATCCATAGGAGCTAAAACTGTAACTTACCCCACCCCTGTATTTGTGGTGGGTACCTATGATTCGGAAGGAAAACCCAACGTTATGACTGCAGCATGGGGTGGGATCTGCTGTTCTGTCCCTCCTTGTATAGCCATCTCTTTAAGAGAAGCAACCCACACTTATCAAAGCATTTTGGACAGCAAAGCCTTCACTATCAGTATCCCTTCAGAAGATCACGTAAAAGAAGCTGATTACTTTGGAATAGCATCTGGAAAGGATGTGGATAAATTCCAGGCCACTGGACTCACCCCGGTAAAGAGTGAAGTGGTGAATGCACCTTACGTGGGGGAGTTTACCTTCATTCTGGAATGTGAATTACTGCAATCTGTGAAAATTGGACTGCACACCCAGTTTATAGGGGAAATAAAAGATGTAAAAGTGGATGAACCATTAATTGAGGATGGATCATTAATTGAAAAAATCAAACCACTCATTTACAGCCCAGATAATCTATCCTATTATGGTGTTGGTAAAAGGGTGGGGAAGGCCTTTTCTGTGGGAAGACAGATCAAGTGAACCTATAAACCATTTTAAATAGAATAATCTTTCTCGATAAGGTATCTTCTCAATAGATACCTTTCCCTATTAGATAATAAATTAGGCCCATTAGATAAAAATTAGCCATATTGGGTAATAAATTAACCCAATTAGATAAAATTAAATATATTTTTTTTATTTACTTACTTAATACCCTGCACTTCCCTCATAAAACGTTCTTTAATTTCCTCAGGTTCTAATGGAATTACTGGGACGTTTGCATTTCCGGCCTGTACTTTCAGATGGACAAAAACCGGTCCTTCCAGTTCTAAAACCGGGGAAAAATCAATTTTGTCTTCAGATTCTTTGTAAAGGATGGTGTTTTTAAATCCTACCCCTTCTGCCACCTTTTTAAGGTCGGTGGTGGCTGAGTAGGTGCACTGATTTCCAGTGCTGCCGTAACATTCATTGTCCAGTATTACCAGTACCAGATTTGGGGGTGACTGGTTGAAGATGGTAACCAGGCTGCCCAAATTCATCAGTAGGGATCCATCACCATCAAAAACAATCACTTTCCTCTCCTGGGCCATGGCCGTTCCCAAGCCGATGGAGGAGGCCATTCCCATTGATCCCATCATGTAAAAATGTTTCGGGGAATCTTTCACCTGGTAAAGTTCCCTGGAGGGGAATCCGATATTGCAGATAACCAGTTCATCATCCAGCTGACTGGTAATCTGTTCCAGGGCCTTTATTCTTTCCATTTTTTTAATCTCCTCATTCAATTTCAAATTATATTCAATTATATTCAATTATATTCATTATCGCTCCTACCAGAAACCGATCTCCAGCAGTATTCCCAGTGGTGATCCAGCTAGTTCTGCCAGTAGCCAGGACTCGGGTATGAGTTTAAGGGCATCTGCAGGTGTTTTGGGATTTATGTAGGCGATTTCCAGGGTGTCCAGTATTCCGGTGGTTGCTTCTCCCATGGGGACTTGAGCACCCATGAACTCTCCCTCAGTACCACGATGACTTATGATCATGAGTATGGGGAACTGGTAAAGTTTAAAAAGTGAGGCCAGGACATTCACTGAGTTTCCCAGTCCGGAGTTCTGCATTAGGATGGCTGGTTTCTTACCACCCATATAAGCTCCGGCTGCTATACCGAATCCTTCTTCTTCCCGTGTAACTGGAATGTGGATAATCTCTGGGTCACAGTCCACCATTTCCATGAGTTTACCCAGATTCACACAGGGCACACTGACCACAAAATCGATTCCGGCTTTTTTCAGCCCATCAAAAACTGCCTGGCTGCTGTCCATGAAATATTTCCCTCGATACCATTTCTTATTCCTTACTCTTTTTCATCAATTTATTCCTTACTATTTTTCATCAATAAGGAATACTTATTATCCCAGTATATCTGCCACATCCACATCCAGATTTGCGGCTATTTCTCGTAATTGATTCAGAAGAGTTTCATCCAGGGGTATTCCTTCTTCCTGGTGGCGTTTCACATTCATGACTTCGAAATCTCCGGGTATCATCACGTTGGGCGTGGTTTTAATCTCAGCCACGAATTCATCAACATCTTTCTTGAAATCATCCATATCCACAAACTTAGATGGGTCTATGGCTGTAATAAGGTCTCCTTTGGTGCAGGCAACTTCTGGATTAGCTGTTCCAGTAACTGATTTACCATAGGATGCATTTACCAGGGGTCCAGCCATTATTTCAATCATGAATGACAGGGCGTATCCTTTATGGGCTCCGAATGGTAGTATGGATCCCTTAAGTGCTTCTGCAGGATCCGTGGTTGGGACTCCATCAGCGTCCAGGGCCACATTGGGGGGTATGGTTTCTCCCCTACGTTTGGCTTCCAGGAGTTTTCCCCGGGCTGATGCTGAGGTTGCCATGTCCACTGAGACGTAGTGACTACCTGAGGGCATGCCTATGGCCAGGGGGTTGGTTCCCAGTATGGGTTCTTTACCTCCAATGGGGGCCACAGCGGGTTCAGTGTTGGCAATTACGATACCTATTAAATCCTCCATCAAGGCCATGTCCGAGTAATAACCTGCCACTCCAAAGTGGTTGGAGTTGTGAATACCCACCATACCTATCCCTGCATCTTTAGCTTTCTGGATGGCCATTTCCATACTCTTGTAGGTTACAACATGTCCAAATCCATGATTACCATTTACCAGGGCAGTGGCTGCGCTTTCCTTCTCCACAGTTATTTCGGTTTGGGGTTTGATGGTGCCAACTTCCAGTCCTTTAATGTACTGGGGGAACCTGCCAATCCCGTGGGATGTGAAACCCTTGAGGTCCGCGTCCAGGGTTACTTCAGCAATTATGGATGCCTCTTCTGATGGCACATCCAAATGAGTTAGAATATCAATAATCAAGGATAATTCCTGTTCTGGAGTAATTTTCATATGATATCACCTTCCTAAAGTTAGTTCAAATAATCTAATTTAATCTTGTAAACATAAAATTCGCAATAAAAGTATTTAATCACTATTTAGCAATTTAAAGCTTTATCCATCCTCCCTGGAAGGTTTTAACTTCAACTTTCTCCTCAGGGTCTTCAGCAACCGTTCCAATGATCTGCACCGGGTGATGTTTTCCTATGATCTCCAGGGCCTGTGATGCATTTTCAGATGGTAAAATGACTGTAAATCCAATACCCATATTGAAAACCCGGTACATCTCCTCAACTTCCACTCCCTGGGATGCTATGAACTTGAATAATGGTTGGGGTGATGGGAGGTCATCAATACGGTAACCTACTCCTTTTTTAAGTCTTTTGAGGTTGGTGAATCCTCCTCCAGTTATATGGGCCAGACCATGGACTTCTACATTTTCCAGGAGGTCCATAATTGCAGTTACATAGATACAGGTTGGTTCCAGTAGTGCTTCTCCCACAGTGATGTTTACATCAGTGGGGAGGGGGTCATCCACCTTTAGACCTGCTTCTTCAAAGAACACACGACGTGCCAGGCTCAGTCCGTTACTGTGAATTCCGCTGCTTCGGATACCCAGGATAACATCGCCGTCCTGTATTTTTGCACCGGCAACAACTCCATCCAGGTCCACTAGTCCAATGCCAGTGGCAGCCAAGTCAAAGTTCCGCACTATCTCGGGCAATGATGCGGTTTCTCCTCCAATCATGGCCACGTTGGCCTGACGGCATCCTTCAGCAAGCCCTTCTGCGATTTGACCTGCAGCTTCTGGGTCTGGTTTTTCAACTGCCAGGTAGTCTACCATGGCCAGGGGACGGGCTCCCACACAGATAAGGTCGTTAACTACCATGGCCACACAGTCAATACCTACAGTATCGTATTTTTCCATGAGTTCCGCCACCAGGATCTTGCTTCCCACTCCATCGGTGCTCATGGCCAGACCCTGGTTACCCAGGCGGACCAGGGCGGCGAAGTGACCGCTTTCGGTTATAATATCCTGATATTGAAGTGTTTCTTTTAGTTTTTTAGTGAGGGCAGAGACTGTGACCTCTTCCAGGTCAATGTCTACCCCTGATTCTGAATAAGTTACCAATTTGATCACCAAGATGATTTAAAATAAAATATAAATTCGTGAGTATTGTATAACGTTATTTGATTAAACATTAATAAAACTTTTTAGATTCTCTCGAGCAAAAATTAACCACAAATTGTTGTCATATGCCCTTCTTATGGCCTTTTAAATGATAAAAACTGTATAATGGATAATTTGGCCAATGATGGGAGATTAATTTTCCGATGCTGGTTCTCTGAGCGCACATTTTCTTTGGATTTTTTAGCGGGACAATTTAAAAGGAAGGTCACCACTTCTATCAGGGCATTAACCCCTATTTGTCGAACATGGTAATCATCATCGTCCAGATATGTTTTTAATCGGTGTAAATGTCCTTCTTCCATGAAAGTGTGAGCATAAATATTTGCTAATCTTTCCAAAGAATCAGCAGGTTTCCACTGGAAATTGGATATATCTGAATAGGGAATAATTCCTTCCTCTAAGACGTTTCCTATAGAAAACTCTTCCATACCTGTCAGTTCAGGGAATAGTTCTTCTAATTGGTTTGAAAAAAGTATTCTGTCCAAAAGGACATTTAATTGTCGGTAACGTCGTATAAAAGCAACAATATATTTGTTTTTTGAATTAAAAAATGAATTTTGCCCTTCAATATTATGGGATGAAAATGGTGATTGGGAGTGTATGGCATTGGTTAGGCCATATTTCTCCAGATCAACAGAAACCTCATCAAAAACTTCTGAAATTATATCTGCCAACACTAAATTATGAACTATGCCAGATATGCAGTCTAATGATTCCTGTGCCGCTGCGCTGACATTCAATTGCGGATCATCACGCATATCCTTCAAATCTTTAATAATAAGTTCACGTAGTGATTCTTCAGTAATTAATGGGTACAATTTACCTAAGCTGAAAGCTCTAACATCCTTTTGGGAATGCGATAAGAGGAGTAAAATAATCTCTAACCCCATCTTTAACTGGCGTTTGTTGGTGTGGGCAATGGCTATTTCTAAATTATTTTCCAAGTCACGGTGTGTTTTTGGCCCGTTTTTTAATAAATTTTCCTGATATATTTGCCATTCTGTACCAAGTGGATGTTCAAAACCCTTTTTTAGGGAATTTTGTTCATAAATCACCTCGGCCCCATATCACCTCACCCCCTGATAGAGATCAGGCATTTTTTAACTCAGCTTATAGCAGTTTATAACATCTAATTTCACCCTATTACAGCTAATTATATGGGCGATTATGATAATTAAACATTACGGTAATATTGTGGGGGTGGTTATACCTATTCCAATTTCAATTTAGGTTTTAAGTAAACATGGAAAATGAAAAATAAATGGGGGAATTGTTTTATTTACTTTTAAGTTACGAATAATGATTTTAAAAATAGTGGTTATTTAAAAATAAGTATTTAGAATTTTTTGAAAATATTTATTTAGAAATCAAATAAATTATAAAATAAAAGAGGGTGTGGGGATGATTATTGAATCCGCACAGTTTCGAGGTTCATAGGAGTTTTTGTCTCTATTTTATAACTCCGGTAGATGCTGCTGGCCAGATCCAGGGTTTTGTAGTTATCCCCGTGGCAGATTAAGATCTTCTCTGGTTTGGGACTTATGCGGCGCACGTAGTCCATGAGCTGCCTGCGGTCAGAGTGTCCACTGAACCCTTCAATGGTTTTAATACCCATCTTGACATGGTAAACATTGGTTTTACCTTCTTCTTTGAGGGGTATTTCTTTCCAACCTTTCTGCAGTCTGCGTCCCAGTGAACCTTCTGCCTGGTATCCTACAAAGACCAGTGAGCTTCGTTCGTCTTCACATAACCATTTGAAGTATTCCACGGAGTTTCCACCGGTTAACATACCTGAAGTGGAGAGTATGATGGATGGTTCGCCTTCTACAATATCTTTACGTTCCTCTATTCCGTTAACTTTGTGGAAAACATCGGAAATGAATGGGTTGCGGCCCATGTGGAATATTTGGTCCCGGAGATCTTTGCTGAGGTACTCTGGTCGGGCGGTGTGGATGGCAGTGGCCTCCCAGATCATACCATCAATGTAGATTGGTACTTCATCAATGATGCCGTGGCGTATGTACTCATCCAGGACAATCATTAATTCCTGTGCCCTTCCCACAGCGAAAACAGGGATCAGTATTTTACCCTTTCTTTCCAGGGTATGGTAAATGGTTTTTATGAGTTCCTTCTCGGCATCGTTCCGGGTGGGCTGCACATCTTCATGTCCACCGTAGGTGCTTTCCATTACCAATGATTCTATTCGTGGGAACTTGGATACTGCCGGTTCCAGGAGTCTGCTGCGTTCATACTTGAAATCTCCGGTGTAGACGAAGTTGTGCTGGCCGTCTCCAATGTGCATGTGGGTGATGGCCGAGCCCAGAATGTGACCGGCATTGTGCAATGTAAGACGGATGTCAGGGGCTATATCAGTAACTTCCCCGTAATCCAAGGTTATGGTGTGTTTAATACTCTGTTTAACGTGTTTCACGTTAAATGGCAGAGGACTATCTTCTCTGTGGGCGATGTCAATATGATCCAGCTGTAGGAGGGTCATTAAGTCCCTGGTGGGTGTGGTACAGTACACCGGACCCTCGTAGCCATAATGGTAAAGGTAGGGTAAGAATCCTGAGTGATCCAAGTGGGCGTGTGATATGATCACTGCATCTAGATCATCCAGGACGAATTCCGGAACATTCAGGTAGGGGTATGAGCTTTTATCATCTGTTCCTGCAACGTTAACTCCACAATCCAGGAGTATTTTACTGTTTGAGGTTTGCATGAATAATGATGAACGTCCCACTTCACGAAAACCTCCCAGAGCTGTTAAACGAACCCATTCATTATCCGTGGACAATGGACGGTGTATACGATTTCCCAACTCTTGAAGGATCTTCTTACGTTCTTTACTGTTCTTTCTAAGTGTCCGCCTGATCCTTTGAATTATTTCCGAAGAAATAGGTGGTGTACGTAATATTTTAGGGGCCCATCCAATTTGTTTAACAATTTCTCTGGACGTAGCTCCGTATTTCCCGATTACAAGTCCCGGTTTCCTGGCTTCGATTATGACCTCACAGGTAACATCGTCGAAGGAGATATTGGTGATCTTGGCCTCGTCAGGGACTATGCTGTGGATGCGGTTGATGGACTCCTCTGGCTCGGTGAGCACTGATTTGTGAGAACGAATGATGATCCGTTTTCGAATGTCCTTGGCCAGGTCCCGAATAAGATCACCATTTTCGGTGATTATTTCCGGATTTTTGGTGTAAATCACCACTTCCGGACCTTCAAATTCCACTTTTGCCACTTGAACTCGGCTGGGTAATCTTTGTACTATTGTATTTTTAATTTCTTGAATCTCTGAACCCATAAAATCACTTCTAGAAAAATAGAAAATAGTTTGAGCCCAAATAGGGGCTCTTTTTAAAGTTATATTGTTTTTAAAGTTATGCTATTAATAAAAAATTAGTTAAGTTCCTTTATTTTTTGGTTAACCTCTTCCTCGGATAATTTCTTAAATCCTTCTTCCTCGGTAATGGTAGCCACCAGGATTGAATTGCCAGAAAAAGCATCCCTCTCCATTGCGGATTTAATGGCCCGGATGGCCACGTCTACACCTTCTTCCACATAGAGATCTTTACTGTAACGATCTTCCAGGACACCATAGGCTACTGGTGAACCAGACCCAGTGGATATCATGAGATCCTTAATAACTCCTCCAGTGGGATCCAGGGAATAAAGAGCAGGGCCTTTATCATCCACTCCTCCCAGAAGTGTCTGGACGTAGAATGGATAACCTCTTGATGAGTGTAAGATGTTAGAGGTGAGGGTGGCTGCGGCTTCTACGTTGATTCGTTTACCATTTCGGAGTCTGAAAAGTGCCACTTCTGCTCTGATGTACTTCATCAGGCTCTGGGCATCGGAAACTGCACCTGCAATAGTGGTTCCAATGTGATCATCTATTTTGAAGATCTTGTCGGCTACTTTGTGGGCTATGAGGTTGCCCATGGTAGCTCTCGTTTCGGTAGCAAAAACAACTCCGTCTTTACAGGTTAAACCAACAGTTGTAGTGCCTTTAAGTCGATTTTCATCATTCATAGAATACACCTCAAAAAAACATAAGATAAAAATAGCTTTCTATGTGCTACTTTAAGATTCATGGTATATAAATATTGCTTAATTTTGCTGGTTAAATTCAATCTAATTACCAGCTTTTCTGTCCTTCTTTTTCATGCCCGGCCTATATAAGTGTTTTCCCTTATTTTTTATATATTATAAGTTATCACCGGGAAAATTCACTTTTTATCATCAATCAGGAGATGCCTGCTCCTGCATCCGGCTTGAATCGATTATACTGATGTTCTATTGACATCTACTGTGGATGTAATGTTTTGGCAGCCCTCTTTGATTAAATTAGAGGGAACTACTAGTTTTGATGGGTTGCCCTCCCATTAGTTTTATAGGCTTCTGGAGTTCCATATATGATCATGAAAGGTAAGGTCATAGGTGACATTCTGGTTTTGAAAAATCATGTGGATAATCCTCAGGAACTTCTGAATATTCCCGGGGTAAATCGGGTGGTACGTCTGGGTAGGATAAAGGGGATTCAGCGGGAGCCAGATGTGGAGGTCGTCTTGGGTGAGGGCACAGAAACGGTTCACCGGGAAAACCATTGTCAGTACAAACTGGATGTTGCCCGGATAATGTGGTCCAAGGGAAATACCACTGAAAGAAAGAGGATGGGTCAGTTAGTCAGGCCGGGGGAGACTGTGGTTGATTTATTCGCAGGAATTGGTTATTTCACCATACCTATGGCAGTGCATGCCAATCCTCTGAAAATCTATGCTGTGGAGATAAACCCGGTTGCCCATGGTTACCTCTCGGAAAATATAGAGCTTAATCATGTTCAGGATGTGGTTGAGCCTATTCTAGGAAATTGCAGGGATGTGGCGCCACGAAATATTGCAGATCGGGTTCTAATGGGATATATTGGAAATACTGATGAGTATCTTGACGTTGCCATGGAAGTAATCAAGAATGAAGGGATAATTCATTACCATGAGTCTGTTCCGGATAAATTAAAGTATATAAGGCCTGCAGATCGCCTTAGGAAAGCTGCAAATGATTTTGATGTTGATATATTGAACCAGAGGATTATAAAACCATATTCTCCCGGGGTTTACCATATGGTGGTTGATGCAAAGATCTATAAAAATTGAAATTATTAGATGACTTGTTTGATGGTTGGTGGTAAAAATAACAATTAACTAAGGATTATGGCACATGCAAAATCTATTGATTACCTAAAGTTAGTATCGGGGAATTAGGGGTGATAAATATGGAAATTTTCGAGACCATAAGTCAAAGAAGAAGTATCAGACTATTTAAAAAAGAAGATATTGATGAATCTTTAATTTTGAAGATTATTCAAGCCGGTGTCTGGGCACCTTCAGCAGGGAACCTGCAGAGCTGGGAATTGATTCTGGTTAAAAATCCTCAAAGCAGGCAAAAACTCTCTGAAGCCGCATATATGCGTGATTTCATAGCTAAAGCGCCTGTTGTAATGGTTCCATGTGTTAATCAGCGTGTTTCTGGTGCTATTTATGGTAACCGGGGTGTGGAACTTTACTCCATACAGGATGTTTCTTGTGCTGTAGAAAATATGCTTCTAATGGCCCATGCACTTGGTATTGGGACCTGCTGGGTGGGGGCCTTTGATGAACAAGAAGTAAGGGACTTACTAAAAACCCCGTCTTATGTGCGGCCAGTGGCACTCGTCCCCATGGGTTATCCCGACGAAAAACCATATCCCCCTCCCCGGAGGGATGTAGATGACTTTTTACACTTTGAAAAATATTAGTGTCCTGCCATATTTCTAAATTCAGTCAATGTCATCAACTGGGTCTTAAATTATAAATAGGGTAATCTATATATTGATACTATTAAACAATATTGTTATTTGCTTTTCAGTATAAGGGGTTAATCCCTAAGTATAGGGGTTAATCTTACATAGTCATTTGATGAAGCCAATTCATTTAGCTACAACTGGCCAAGCTGTTGTAGGATAATTTGAAGGTTTTAGAGAAATTGGGAGATGTATTAGTGTTAATTTAGTCATTAAAATTCCAAAAAGATAATATTTATAACATAAAAAATAGTATTCTTTTAATATTGATTATATGGGAGCAGATATGTCACAACAGTCCAAGATTTTGGTGGTGGAGGATGAAGCCCTCACTGGAATGGAACTCCAGAAAAAACTGGTTTTATGGGGTTATGAGGTGGTAGGTATAGTTTCCTCCGGGGAAGATGCAGTTAAAAAAGCATTGGAACTGGAACCAGACCTTATTTTAATGGATATCCTACTCAAGGGTTGTATGAATGGGATAGATGCTGCTAAAGTTATTATGGAAAATAAGGAAATCCCCATTATTTATCTGACTGCCTACTGCAATTCTGAAACTTTCCAGGGTGCCAAGATCACCCAACCCCAGGCATACCTGATTAAACCCTTTGATGAAAATGAGCTGAAGTTCGCCATTGAAATGGCTTTTTATGGCCACCAATCCAGGTTAAGCTTGAAAAAAAGTGAAGCACACTACCGAGTTCTTGCTGAAAGTGCTCCGGACATGATTTTCATCATAAATAAGGATCTAATGGTGGATTACGTTAATGAATCTTCACTAAAACATCTGAAACTCCGTAAAGAAGAAATTATTGGCAAACCAGTACAAAATATTTTCTCAAAACAGGTTTTTGACATGCAGATAAAGGCACTGCAGAATGTATTCCGCACTGGAAATTCAATGCGGGTTAAAAATCCCTTTATATTTCCAAGCTGTGAATTATGGTTGGACACCCGGTTGAAAGCCCTAAGAAATGATAAGGGTGAAATATATGCGGTTATGGGGATTTCAAGGGAATGCACTGAAAATAATTTCCAAGAACATCAGCAAGACAAATTAAAGATAGGGCCTGATTCAGGATAATAACTGAATATTGGGGGTTGAAATGGAAATAATGGGGTTTGGTGACTCCTATGCATCGTGGTAATGCTAAAATTTACCGTAATTAATGCTTTTTGGTTTCCCTATTTTTAGGAAACTCTTTATTTAAAAATTTTCAATGGTTTCACATACCTAATAGATCAGAGGAAAATGGAGGCTCTTAAATATGAATTTAGATGAACTGGAAATTCTTCTGGTGGAAGATAATCCCACTGATGCTGAACTGACCATGAGGGCTTTAAAGCGGAAAAATTTAGCAAACCGCTTGGTTTGGGTTAAAGATGGGGCGGAAGCCCTTGACTTTATTTATGCTCAAGGTCAGTTTCAAGATAGGGATCCGGAAGACCTGCCCCGTTTGATACTACTTGATCTGCGCATGCCTAAGGTGGACGGTCTGGAGGTTTTAAAGAGAATAAAGGCCAATGAACAAACCCGGAAGATACCAGTGGTGGTTTTAACCTCTTCACAGCAGGATAAGGATGTGGTGGAAAGTTACAAGTTAGGGGTCAATAGTTACGTGAGTAAACCAGTGGAATTCGATGAGTTCATAGATGCAGTTTCAACCCTTGGACTGTACTGGATGTTGATAAATAAACCACCCTGATGAAATAGTTACTAGGGGGATAAGTATGGGGTGAATATGGATGGGGGGATAGTATATGGGAGATAATATCCGCATTTTAATTCTGGAAGATGTTCCATTAGATCTGGAGTTAATGGAAGCCGAGCTTAAAAGAGATGGTATTAACTTTGTTTCGCACTGTGTTGAAGAGGAAGAAGAATACCGGAGAGAAATAACCGAATTTCAACCAGACATAATACTGGCTGATCATTCCCTACCTCACTTTGATGGGATCTCTGCCATGTACATTGCCCAGGATATTTCACCAGACACCCCATTTATTTTTGTAAGCGGGCAGATGGGGGAAGAATTCGCGGTTGAAATGCTTAAAAAAGGAGCTACAGATTATGTTCTAAAATATAACCTTTCTAAGTTAGGGCATTCCGTAAAAAGAGCTCTTAAAGAGGCAGGGGAATATCGTAATAAGAAAGAGGCAGAAGAAAGACTGGCAAGAAATGAGAATAAATACAGGGCACTTTTTGAATTATCCCCAGATTATGTGGTGATTTTAGATCCTGATGGTAGAGTACTGGATATAAATCACCAAGTGGAAGAAGTCATGGGATTTTCCAGGGATGATCTTTTGGGAAAAGATGTGAATGAACTTGTCGGAACTTTCCTAAATAACTCCATTGATGAAGATTCGATCTTCAATTTTTTAACAAGCAATCAAATCGAGCCCGTGGAAGTAAAAATAGAACTTGAAAATGGATTTGAGTATATTGAGGTGCATCACGCCCCTATTATAATAGAAGGAAAAATATTTGCCATTCAAATAATTGGAAGAAACATAACTAAGCGTAAAAAAGCAGAAACAGCTTTAATTGAGAGTCAAAAACACTTACATAATTTGAATACCTATTTGGAAGCTATAATAAATGCATCTCCCTTTGCCATTGTTGATTTATATCCAGATGGGCGGGTGAAATCACTTTGGAACCCGGCAGCAGAAAGTATTTTCGGTTGGAAGAAGATGGAAGTGCTGGGAAAACCTTTGCCTTTTTTGAATGAAAATAAAGAAATAAAATACGAAAATATCATGTCCAATGTTCTTTCAGGTGAATTTAAGTCTGATATTGAACTGGAATGTGCTAGAAATGATGGTGAATTGATTTACACAATGATGGCCACCGCACCTCTTTTAAATGTTGATAACAACATTCATGGAGTCATGGCTACATTTGCAGACATCAGTGACATGATCATGGCTGAAAAGCAGATTAAAGCATCTTTGGAGGAAAAAGAAGTTCTGTTGAGGGAAATTCATCACAGGGTTAAAAATAACCTGCAGATCATCTCCAGCCTGATGAGTTTGCAGTCAGAGTATACTCAAGAACCAGAAACACTGAAGATGTTCCATGAAAGTAAAAACCGTATTCGTTCCATGGCCTTAATCCATGAGAAACTGTACCAATCTGAGGATCTGGCCCATATTGACTTTGGAGAGTACCTGATGAGTCTGGTGGATATGCTTTTAATTTTCCATAAGGAGAAAAGGGATTATGTTGATGTTTGTTTAAACTGTGATACTGTTTTCCTAGAAATCGACACCGCCATTTCAATGGGTCTCATTGTTAATGAACTGGTATCGAACTGTTTTAAACATGCTTTTCCCCCTGAAAAGGAAGGGGTGATCGAAATAAATCTTTCCACAGCACCCGAAGGATACTTTCTGGAAGTGGCTGATAATGGGGTGGGGCTTCCTGATAATTTTGATCTTGAAAACACTAACTCTTTGGGACTTTTAATTGTTCAAACCTTAACTATGCAGTTAAAAGGTTCTCTAGAAATAGAAACGGATGAAGGCGTCATTTTTAAGCTGTTTTTCAGTGAGGATTAAAATAAAATAAAATATATCTTAACTCATTTTTAGTTAACCGATCTCTAGGTATCTTATCCTTAGGTATCTTATCCTTTGGGTAGCTATTCTCAGTTATTTAATCTCTGGCTAGTCTAGTTGAGTATCTGTCTATAGGTTAACCATCAAATAATCAGGTTTTTTATATTTTTTCCTTGACACGAGGGCTTAAGAATTCTTTTGTAAGGTATTTTGGATACACCGGCAGTCTTTCTTCTAATTGGAATCCAAGTTCCCGGGTTAATTCCACGAGTTCATTTAACTCGGGCCAGGGTGCTTCCGGGTTCACATAATCCTTGGTCAGTGGTGAAACACCACCCCAGTCATCTGCCCCTGCCAGGAGAAACATTTGGGTAGTATCCCGGTTAAGATTGGGAGGGACTTGCACACCACAATCTGGGAAGAGCAAACTGGTAACTGCAACCATTCGAATCATATCCAGGAGTGAAGGTTCACTGTGGAATTCCATTTCAATCCCTGGTTTGGGTTTGAAATTCTGGATAATGATCTCCTGAATATGACCATATTTATCCTGAATCCTCCTGATCTCCAGGAGAGAATCTACTCTCTCCTCCACAGTCTCACCAATACCAATTAAAAGTCCAGTTGTAAATGGTATTTTCAGTTTCCCGGCGTTTTCAATGGTTTCAATTCTTAATTTGGGATCTTTACCCGGACTCTTCTGGTGAGCTGGGCTCTCCATCAACCTGCTGCTGACAGTTTCCAGCATCAGCCCCATGGATGCGTTCACCTCTCGCAACATTTTAAGCTCATTTTTTTGGAGTACACCCGGGTTACTGTGAGGTAGTAGGCTGGTTTCATTAAGCGTCCTCTCACATAGGTGATATAGGTATTCAAGCATCCCCTCAAATCCCAGCTTCTCCAGAGCATCATGGACCTGGATTGTGGTATCCGCCTGTTCTCCAAAGGTGAAAAGAGCTTCCCTACAACCGTAATCATCTGCTTGGTGGATGGTCTTCATGACCTCGGGGGGTGGCATGATTAGGGTGGCGTCTGGATCTTCTGGATCCCGGCGGAAGGTGCAGTATCCACAGTCGTTGCGACAGATATTGGTTAAGGGTAAAAAAACGTTTTTAGAATAGGTTATTCTCTTTGTTTGGCGGAGTGAATAGGCCTGCATCATCAGATGCAAAATACCATCACCCTGCACTTCCAGTAGAGAAATCAGCTGGTCTTTGGATAACATTTTCATCTTTTTTTGTTATCTATTCTGGGATTCATCCCTTAATTTCTGGATTCATCCCTTAATCTAGGGATTTATCCATTTATCTTACATTTTTTTTACTTTAAGCATAAATAATTACTTAAAAATTTTTAATAGAGATTTTTTAATTAGGAAATGGGTCTATCCTTCCAAGGCAGAAATCACCAGTTCCACAAACAGGGGCCCTACTCCACTTTTGTCCTTCCACAGGACTATGAAGATAGCGATATCATCAATCAGGCCCATACCATAATCTGCGTTGCAGTTCATGTTTTCAAATGATTCTTTAAGACGATATATTCCGTATATATCGGTTTCTCCCTGGATTTGCACCTGTGAACGGATTTGTTCGTCTATTATGGAGATGATGTCTGCGGTTTCATCAGAGAACATATCCAGTTTTTTAGCTCCCATATCATTTAGTATCTGGGAGATGGTGGAGCCCAGTTCTTCGGGCTGGATCTTCTGGCGTGATTTTCCTCTGACTATCAGTAATTCCGTGGTGTCCATGGCTGCTTTGGAGCCTTCAAATGCCTCTAACTGGCCCATGATTTGTCCGGCAATTTTACGTGTTTTCAATTAGTTTCCTCCACCATTTGTTATTTCTGCCTTGAGTTCACCCATAGTGGCTACTTTTTCTGCGAATGCATTGTGACGGTGGATACTCTCTTCGTTAACCTGTTGAACCGTGATGAGGGTGTCATCGGGGAGGTGGGAGAATTCTTTCACTATCTTCTGCACCATATTCCGCACGCAGTCTTCCACGAACATGGGGTTCTGGTGGGCGTGAACCACTACAGCGTGTTCATCGGGTCTTTTCAATAGTTCACACACTGATGAACTCATTGAGTCCTCGATTATCCTGATAATGTCTTCGCCCCTGATTATCTGCTGGGCGGGTACCTCGATCATGATACTTCCCCGACCCCTCTGATTGTGGGATGCGAATGAAACTGTTTCCAGAACTTTCGCTGTGGTTTCCTCATCTAAAAATTCCAGGAGCTTCTGTTTGGAACTTTCTTTCACTGTTTCCTGGGCACAGGGACATACAGTCATCCCCACCACTTCTGCTCCGATCATTTTCCTGATAACCACTCCTTCCTTGGTACGGTAGCCAATGGCATCAGCCATTATATTCACCATTTCCTGGGTTTTGTGTTGGGTCACCGGCGACTTCTTCATGATCATGAAGTCACTCTTCATACTAACCTCAGCCCGCTTGGCGTATTTGTGCTTTTCAAGCAACAAACTCACTATCTCAGCACATAATGACTCTATTTCGACTGCACTGCCCTCTACAGCTTCTTCAAGGACATGACTTATGGCTTCTGGGTTGCGTGACATGTGGATGCCTCTCTGAGTGCTGGGCAGATCCACAAAGGCATCGAAGGTGGGTAAAAGAACAATAGGTCTTTTACTATCCCTTTCAATCTTTAAAAGTTTTTTAACCCCTTTCACCCCTACTCTGGTGAGGTGCACGGGGATGGTAGGTAACTTTTCCTGGGTATCAGGTAAACATGGTGGTTGCAATTTTTTCACCCCTGAGTTCTAATCATCTAAATTTTTTAACGAAAAAACATAAAAGCAAAGGGTAGTTTTTTTTATTTTTCGAAGAATTCATTTTCATATTTTTAATGCTTCTGAAATGGTTTTTTTTATCACTCACATTCTCTGGGGAATGGTTTCTGATGGGATATTTCAGATTTTTGATGAGAATTTTTACCACAATTTTACACAGGTCTATTTGTGTTATAAATTAGGGGATATAAAAAGAGTTATGTTTTGATTTTTTTAGTTTAGTGGAGAGTGATTACAGTTTCATTATAATTTAATTTTATTTAATTTTTTTTATAATTAAAAAGAGGAAGAATATTGGATTATTAATCACCCTTCCAGGGCTCTTCTGAATTCGAGGATATCTGTGTCTTTCAAACTATCACTGGTCATGATTTTGGCCCCGTAAAGATCTTCAGCTCTTTTTGCCAGGATTTCTCCAGATTTATCATTTTCAACCACTACTAATACTTGTTCCACATCAAACTGCTCCATTTTACGGTTGATATCGTTTTTCACATGGGATATTTTCTTTTTTATGGGTTCAAGTGCGGTTTCAGGAATTTTAGGGTTGAGAATGCGCATGTCCTCAGCTTCCAAGGGCACCCCTGCCACAACTATCCTAAGGGGTTCAACTCCCCAGCGGGTTAAGATCTTTTTGAAGTTTCCCTTACTGGTGAGCACCACGAATTTTTCTGAAAGTCTCTTAACTTCTTCTTCCACATTTTCCTTTTCTAAAACGCCAAATTCTGCCAGAATATCATCAATTTTATTCCTAATACCAATTAATTTGTTGCAAAATTCCTCAGCATCTTCGGGGAGTAGTTTGTGGCTGGGTCTGCTGGAATAAATGAATTCTTCGGTTTCTATAATATTGTTTATAATCTCAGCATAAGCCACAGAATCAATTGTACCTTCGTGGGGTTTTTTTAGCTTTTCAGTACTTTTTTTGGATTGGCCCGCTTCTTTTAGAAGTGTTTGGGCCTGTTTGAACCTGATTTTATCCATTGCAATCTCCTCGAATGTTTAACCTCAAAGTATTTGTTTAAAATTCCCCTTTAAAATTCTTAAAAATTTACTTTAAATTTTCACAGTCCCTTTTATAGTTATTTTCTAAAATTCACTTTATCTAAAATTCACTTTAAATTTACGTTGTTTTGGTGATTTAATTGATTCAGAATGTGAAATATGGTGAAAATGTGTCTTGAATTGTTTTAAATATTCTTTTGGTTTCATCTTTCACCACCATTTTTCCAGGTGGTCTCCACTGGTCTTCATGGGTACTCTTGTCCTTCAATACTTTTATCATTTTCAGGTTGGAGCGGGCCATGGCATCTTTACTGTAACCACCCTCCAGGATCAGCACCATCTTGGGAGTCAACTTCTGCATGTAGCAGGCTATCCATGGATAAAAATCATCATCTAACTGGAGACTGGAAAGGGGATCTTCTCTGTGCCCGTCAAAACCAACATCCAGGAAATAGAAGTCTGCATTGAATTTTCTTGAAACTGGGGCCAAGATTTTTTCCAGTATGTAAATATAATCAGAGGTTTTAGAACCCGGAGACATGGGTATGTTAAGATTGAAACCCTTTCCCTTCCCCTTTCCAGTTTCTTCTATAAATCCTTTCCCTGGAAAAATAGTGTGGGGGTCCTGGTGTATGGATATATAGAGGACATGGGGGTCCTGGTAGAATATTTCAGCGTTTCCATTCCCGTAATGGGCGTCGAAATCCAGTATCAGGAATTTCTGCAGACCATGCTTTTCCCGCATATACTCCAGGGCCACTGCCAGGTTGTTGATTAAACAGAAACCCATGGCACTGTCTGGTGTGGCATGGTGACCGGGAGGTCGTGCCATTGAATAAGCAAAATCAACGTGATCAAAAACCAGTTTGGAAGCAGTAATTGCTCCACCTGCTGCTAGTTTGGCAATTTCGTAGCTTTGAGGGGAAGTGAAGGTGTCAAAGTCCAGATAACCTCCACCACTTCCTGTGAAATTCTTCAAATGCTTTAAATAATGAGCGGTGTGCACCCTCAGAAGATCGTCATCACTGGCTGGTTTGGGTTGGTGGATATCTGATTTTCCCACCTCACCCTCTTTTATGAGATGATTCATCATAACTTCCAGTCTTTCCTGATTTTCAGGATGGGATCCAGTTTGATGCTGCGCGTATTCTGGGGAGTTAACCAGGGAAATCACACCAAAACCTCCAGATGAATTTTTCAGGTTATTTATACAACAATCATATCAATTCAATTAATTCAATTTCTGCAATTTATATAAAATTTGATGAATGAACCTATAATCAAGGTTAGTACCATTAAATAAGATTTAAATTCAGTTATAACCATTAAAATCCTGTTTACATGTATAAATCTGTTTATAACATTCTACTTGAACTGAGGTCTTCTTTTACAATGTTAAGTACTGTTTGGGTGTAGGTTCTTTGCACATCTGGTTCCTTGAGCAAACCCTTTATGAACTGGTCCAGTTCACTGGTGTCTTTAAATCGTGCAACCAGTATGGCATCAAACTCTCCTGTAACATCATACATGCAGAGAACGTTTTTATGGTAGGCGGTGCGATCTTCCCAGTTTTCCAGTACTCCTCCCTTTACCCGTACTCCAATGATGGTGGTGAGGTTGTAACCAAGTTTGCTGTGGTCGATAACCGGTGCGAACTTCTGGATCACTCCATTTTTAGTGAGTTTTTCCATACGATTATGTACTGTACCAATGGAAACATCGAGACGTTTTGCTATTTTCCTATAGGACATTCTCCCGTCGTTGTTGAATAAATTAATGATTTCTCGGTCTACATTATCGATTTCCACGAGTTCACTTTTTTTATCATTTTCTTTCATCATATTCACCGCTTAGATAAACATTGTTTATGATTTTTTAATTTTAACTATGATTAATTATACATTTTTCAGATATGGGTGCAAATAATTTAAATATAAGTTTGTACAAGTTATTATTAGGTGATCAGATGGCTGTGTTGAATGAAGAAACCATAAAAATGAGGTATATTGAGCTGGTGAGGAAGGGAATAATTGATGATGAGGAATGCCGATCCTACACCAAGAAGATCGATTTCCAGCCGTGCATGGTGAAGAAGGTTCAGAAATTCGAAGACTATTTTGTACCGGGAACTGTGCTTTTAAGTGATAAAGCAAGTTACAAGTTGAGAATCGAGTATCCGATGGAATAAAGATCTCATCATCTTTTTTGGTTAAGAACATGATAACTCCAGAATCATCTTAAGTAACTTTACCTAAAATTATATTATTCATTCTATTATTATATTTTTATCTTTTTGTTGTTGTTTCATACTTTAATTTAAATCATTGTTCAACATGGGGCCATGATCAGTGATTGAAATTTTATTTTAAATAAATAGTTCTATAAACTTCAACTTTAATCCCATACAGGGGCTTATCTGAAAATTTAGATTTTATTGTTTGGATTTCATTATTTATAATGTAGTTGGCATTTAGGAGTTCCCCCATCATGTTGAGAGTATGGTTTTAAGTCATGGCCATCCTCCCGGCATTAGTTATGCTGTATTTCTCCATTGAATGGGATCTTTTAACCAGTCCCAGGTCTATAAGTCCGTTAAGATGTTTGTAAACCATCGCCCGGGATATTCCAACTTTTCTACCAATTTCAACAGCGGTAAAATCATTATGGCTAAGCATTTTCATTATTTTAAGACGGCTCTTGGATATCCTAAGCTTGAATGGTGGAAGCCTAACCACCTTCTCTCCAAAACAGGTGAAAATTCCTGCCACTTCCTCCAAGTTAGCTGCAAAATTCAAAAGAGGACCAATATCCCCAGCACCATAAGCCACATAAACATCCCCATGTATTTCAGCCCCTCTGATAATCTCTAAAATTCGATTCAACGCATCTTGGGGGTCTTCCGTATCTATTCGAATTTCACCCCCCTTTAAAAAAGAGTCTAATTCTGTTTTCCGATGTTTCCCATAATGTAATATGATTAAACCATCCGGTTGGGTTTTCATAGAGACATTAAAGAGGCACTGTCCTCTTAAATTCGTAATCAGGGTTTTCATATCAAATCACCTTCACTGAAACTATTGTCTCATTTTAATATATAACAGTATACCTTGAAAGTTATACGAACGGTAAAGTTTATAATTAATCATGATTTATTACCCTCAAAGAGATTAATGGGGGAATTTGAACGAGTACAACCGATACCATAAAAGCAGAAAACTACACCACCAGACAGTTGAACACTGAGATTAAAAAGGCACTATCTGAAGATAAAAAAAATTTGATACTGGAAAATCCAGGCAAACTGGACTCAATTGCAGTAGGACTGGGATCAGGAACAGAAATCACCCTAAATGGAGATGTGGGAGATTTTGTAGCGGCACTGAACAACGGGGCCTCCATAGAAATACAGGGAAATGTTGGCCGCTACGTGGGTGACAACATGACCTCTGGGGAGATCCTCGTAAGGGGTTCTGCTGAAGAAGGAGTTGGATTCGGAACCTACAACGGAACAATAATTGTTTATGGTGATGCTGGTGATGCGGTGGGCCAACTAAATAAAGGAGGAATTCTGGTTATAAATGGCAATATGGGCAAACTAGCCGGACTTTACATGCTCAGTGGGGATATAATAGTCACCGGGGATGCCGGGGAAGACACCGGAGACTGGATGATTGGGGGAAACATATACGTGGCTGGAAACTATCAGACTGGTACCAATGCCGCAGTGAAAGAACTGGATGCCCAGGACAAGGATAAGTTATCATCAATCTTCCTGAAGTACAACATAGATGCCCAGGCAGAAGATTTCATTAAGATTGGACCTGAAGAGTTAAGACCCTTCTATGGTAAAGAGGAGGCATCCTGATGAAACAGATACTTTTAACTGATCCAGAAAAGTGTGATGGATGCAATGACTGTATTGAAGCCTGTGTCTCAGTCAATGATGAAAGCAGCATTTTCCTGCATAAAATGACTGAAGGTTACCAGACCATTGTCTGCCAGCAGTGCATAAACCCATCCTGCCTAAAAGGCTGTTTTAGAGATGCAATCTACCGTGAAGGTGATGTGGTGAAGATCAACCCGGATCTCTGTGTGGGCTGCCGCCTGTGCATGCTAATGTGTCCCATTGGAAGCATCACTCACACTGCTGATGAGATGCTCAAATGCGAACAACAGTGCATGCAGTCTGCAGATGATGTACCGGCCTGTGTAAAAGCCTGTAAGGAAAATTGTCTGGGTGTGGTGGATATCAAGGAATTTGCCACTGGTCTGCAGCAGAACTTCGGGACGGATAACCCCATGAGATCAACTTCAAAAAGACCCCTATCTCCCTCCGGAGAACTGGCAGTATCAACTGAAGGACTATGTGTCTTCTGTGGGACCTGTGAGATCGTTTGCCCCACCGATGCCATTGAAATCGTGGATAGTCACGCTGAAATCGATAAAAGTCGCTGTATAATGTGTGGATCTTGCACTGCGGCATGTCCGGTGTTGATACCAACAGGAGCCGGGAGCATATGGGATCCCAGAACCATCGCGGACATACGTTATACTTCCAAGGCAGGTAAATATGTTCTCAGAGGTTTTGGTACAGAAAGAAGACTCCCTAATCTGGATGATATAATAATATTACCGGGACAAGCTTCAGTATCTCCAGTGGACAAGTACCGGGAGGCCTGTAACACCAAAGTTGTCCTTGGAACCAGGTACGCTGAAAATCCCCTGGAACTGGAAACACCTGTACTCATTGCCGGAATGTCATTTGGAGCATTATCTGAGGAGTGTAAACTGGCCATGGCTAAGGGTACCTCCCTGGTAGGATCATGTGCTAACACAGGGGAGGGGGGAATGCTACCTCTGGAAAGGGAATACGCAGACAAACTAATGGTACAGTACTCTTCGGGCCGTTTCGGAGTTTCCGCAGACTACTTAAATGTGGGAGATGCCATAGAAGTTAAAATAGGTCAGGGAGCCAAACCCGGTATGGGCGGACATCTCCTTGCCGAGAAAGTCAGCCCTAAAGTAGCTGAAATCAGAGGAATACCTCTTGGCACCGACGCACTCAGCCCAGCCCGCTTCCTGGATGCCACCAGACCCGGGGATCTGGACAAGCACATTGAACTCATCCGCGAGGTCACTGACTGGCAGGTACCTATTGTGGTAAAGTTAGGGCCGGGAAGGGTGAAAGATGATGTTCAACTGGTTGCTGAGGCTGGTGCAGATGTGATATCAGTGGATGGTATGGAAGGAGGTACTGGAGCAGCACCAGAAGTGGTCATCGAACACACGGGAATCCCTACCCTGGCAGCACTCATGGAAGCAGTCCGCGGACTGGAAGAAATCGGCATGAAGGACACCGTGGACCTCATAATCACCGGAGGAATCCGGAGCGGGGCAGACGTGGCCAAATCAATGGCTTTGGGTGCAGATGCAGTGTACATTGGAACCGGTGCCATGATTGCCATGGGATGCAGAGCCTGCCGTATGTGCTACACTGGCAAATGTCCGGTGGGAGTCGCCACCCAGGATCCGTTACTATGTCAACGCCTGGATGTGGATCTGGCTTCCATGCGAGTGGCTAACTATATTAAGTCCATGACCGAGGAGACCAAGATGCTGGCCCAGCTGGCAGGGCACGATGATATTCGCAAGTTCTCAACAGATGACCTACGAGCCTTAAACAGTGACACTGCCCAGATAACCGGTCTTCGTCTTACTGGATTGTAAGATCCGGTAATGATGAGATTCCCTTTGGATAATAAAAGTATCCAAGGGAATTATATTTTTTTCTTTTCTCTATTTTATCTTCATGGGCTGTTTATTTTTAAAATAAGATTTTAACTTGAAATAAAATTTTATGAAAATCATTTTTTAAATCCCCAGATAGGTCTTATATTTTAAAAATCGTGGGATATTTAAGAGTAATTGTTCTTGACTTTTATTCAAAATAGATTAAAAAAATAAAAAAAAGAAATAGGGAATTAGTTTATTCAACTGATTCCATTTCTACGCTGGATCCAAAGAGTAAAGCCAGGGATCTTGCGGAAAACATGTACAGATATGGGTAGACCACTAGCAGGGCAATTATGGTTCCTATGAACGGGATTATGTTCAGGAGACCTGCAATGACTCCACCGATCATTCCGATGATGATCATCACAATGTACCATACTATGTATTTGCCCCATCCGATCATGGCTATTTTCTCGAGGATTTCCCCGAATCGGAATGCTGCTCCAAATTCACCATTATTCAGAGCCATATTTGCAATGGCAATGGATGCAATTAATCCTAAAATTATGGCTAAGATAATTCCAATAATGGCTGTTCCGCCCATGAGTCCAATGAATAAACCTGGATTGGTCATGTTGCCTGCGTCTGTCACAGACATGGAAGCGATTGAAGCCCATACTCCAATTAATATAACTATCGCTGGGATCAAGAAATATACAAACTGTACAACAAATATTTTCAAACCGTCTATAAACATCTCTCCCCATTCATCAAAGTCAGGGAGTTCGTCAAAACCGGCTATGGAACCTTTTAAAATTCGGAAAAAGTATCCCATTACCAGGAAGACTGGGATTATTAAAAAGCTTATAAGGAATAAAATTCCAAATATTAGTACTTTTTTCCAGTCCTGAGACGGGTAACTAAGGGAATCAGAAATAATTTCTCCAATATCCATGTTTTATACCTCCATTTTTCGGTATCTATTATTATGTTTCTTTTCTTATAAAAAGATGATGCACTGTATTCACTATATAAGTAATAAAAATCCTAAAAAGTGAAATAATGATAATAAAAGAAATTCACAGGATTTTCATTTGATTTTCAACCCTGAAACAAATAAAAGCCCCAAAGCTCTGGCATATAATAGATAAATGTAAGGATAGAGGACCAGCACAATTAAAGCCCATCCAAGGATAGGTATAAGTCCAAGTACTCCTGCTATGGCGCCCATTATCATTCCCAGTATGATCATCATTATGTACCAGATGATGTAGTCCACCCAGCCAATGGCATTGATGGTGTTTAATATTTCCCTGAATCTGAAGGCTGCTCCAATTTCACTGTTATAATAGGCCATATTGGCTATTCCAATGGTGAAGAACACTCCCAAAATAACAGCCACAGCTAATCCTATAATCAGCAACCCACCCATTAAACTGAAGGCACTGAAAGCAGCAGCAGGCATTAAATCATTTCCAGAAGCCCCCAAAGCTACCAGTGAACCAATTGAAGCCCAGATACCCAGGAATATGATAATGAATGGAACAATGAAGTAGACCAGTTCTACTGCAAAGATTTTAAGGCCGTCTGTGAACATTTCTCCCCATTCATCAAAATCAGGAAGCTGGTCAACACCGGCAATAGACCATTTTAGAGCTCTAAAAACATATCCCATAACTAAAAAGGCAGGAACAATTAAAAAACTGGTTAAAATTAATATTCCCAGAATTATAATCTTTTTCCAATCCTGTGAAGGATATTTCATTGCATCAGAAGTCAAATACCCTATATCCATATATAATCTCCTCTTCACCAAATTCTGGAAAAATTTACACTCTTTACCAGTCTTCTTTTACATTTCATTCATTCATGGACTTATTTTATATTATAATAATGGTTTTAGGAACTAAAAATAGTTTATTGATATTTACAGTTTTATTTTATTTTTATTAACAGATAAAATTCAAATCCAGATTCATAAGTGTCCTGGAGAGTGATAAATGTATTATAATCTTTATAATATTCACTGGATTAGGATTCGTGGGATTATGCAAATAAAATTCACTGGAATTCACTGGATTAGGATATATTAACTATTTATTCCCGGTATACCTCTTCTGTGTGGTTGGAAAACTTATTCAGAAGGGGAAAAACACAAATCTTTAAAGGTAATAATGATATAAACGATTAGAAAAATAGGGGAAGTTATACAAAAAAATAAAATAGTTTACACAATTAAATAGATTCATAATTAATTCATGGAATTAAAAAATCTTAAAGGATATCTAATTGGAATAATCTAACAGGATATCTAATTGGAATAATATAGATAAATGGTAATGATATAATCAATATAATAATTTTATCTCTACTAACACCCTCTTAACGATAAATATGGTGAAGCAATGAAATGGCAAGTTATTCTCTTAATTGTTCTGGCAATATTCGGAGGTTATCTTGTTATTTCAACCATGACCGGTCCGTTTGAACCTGTGGGGCGATTGGGATTTGTGAAACTGGCTAACCCTGATATGTACCCTGGTCATGCTCATTCTCAGCTTTTGGCAGAATATGCAAAGGAAAAGGGTTCCAAATGTGCACTGGTGGTCCATTTCGCCGGTGATTCCAATTATCGTCACTACAAGGAGGGGGATGTGTTGATAATTGAAATGGCCTTCATTGACACCAATGGTACTGGTGCTGAGGGAGCCACGAATTATATGGATTCACTTAAACTGGCTTTATTCGGAGTTCCAGATGGTAGATACAAATTCAAGGCCGACGGACTCACCTTCAACAATTGGAATGATGCCCGTAAATATATTAAGAAACTAGCCGCCCAGAATGGACAGGAAGGGCCTATCCCAATGGTATGGCACGGAACTGCCAGATCAGGTAACCCCATATTTTCTCAGGGGTGTGGATTCCCACTTTACTTCTATATAACCTGGCAGGAGTACGGCCAGTTCGCAGCCTACTACTATGTCTTAAAGGGAATGCTCACACCATACCTGAGCCTACCTTACCGGGACTATGAACTCCAGCACGCCTCGGAGTTACAGTATTACTACACCCATGACATGTTAAACTATCAATAAAAAAATAAGGATTTATCAACCTAGAAATGGGAATTTATTTTGAAATGGGTATTTATTTTTTTATTTTTGAATGTTTCCTGGAATTCTCAGGGAGTATAGAATAATCTCAGAATATCAGTATAGAATAATCTCAGAATATCATTTATAACTGGCAATGACCATTTCAATGAAAGATAAAGGGGCATCAGTTTTCAAACCATTGGGATTGAAGTGAGTTCGGGTAACCATGTATCCTCCCTCTTTAATCATGGTCATGACTCCCTCCATAGGTGGGGCACTTATCTTCAACTTTCGGCAAATAGCATGCACATCGTAGAATGTGGGAGGGGCACCCGATTCTGCGAGACATTTTTCCAGGAGTTTGGTAACCTCATTTTCCTGGTTAATCTCCAGATCAGGCACTACATCTAGCATTCGGCTTAAAAAGTCAGAATTCTGCATTTCCCCACACCAAAGGGGACCAGCAACATTCCAAACCTCACCACAATCAGGACAATTCAGGGATATTCGGGGGGCTATGCCCTTAAAAACCTCTCGATTAAGACACTTAGGGCAATGTGCTATGTAACCAATGTTTTCCAGGGACTCATCTGTTTTTTTTGCTCCTTTACCCACCAGGGCGTACAGGCGCATGTAATGCTCTGTGCTGTGGGAAAACTGGAAATCCAAACACTTTTTATATTTGGAGAAGGTGCGAGAAAGGAACCCTGCCAGGATTCTAAGACCCGTCTCATGACAATATTCATTTCTAAGGGGCTTAGCACTGTATTTCCTGATGCATGGCTTTCTGTAGGTGCCACAAAGGGCGGAAGTGTCGGTGGCAGTGACACAAATCAGTCCTCCTGCCTTAATACTGGCAGCAGCTGATTCAACATATGGTGCAGGGGTGCCAAAAGGGTCGATGTCCACCACATCAAATCTACCCTTGCATTTGCGGAGGATTAAATTAGCATCTTCTCTACAGGCTTTTACATTACTCAAACCATTTTCCTGGATGTTTTCATTGGCAAGTTCAACTGCCAGTGGGTTTAAATCATTCACCACTGCCAAAGAAACACCTTCTATTTCCTTAGCGTACCTTATACCCCTTATCCCACTGCCTCCGAAGGCATCGCAGATGGTGATATCATCATCCTTCTGATGCTGGTACGTGGTTAAAGCAGCAACTGACAGGTCCCGGTTAAGCTCCATAACCGGGTTGAAAAAAACAGGTGCCCTGGCTGTTACCTTTTCAAATGTGGGGATTTTAATCCTTACCTGGCCTTCTTCTATGTATAAAAAGTCTATTTCATTAAATTCAACCATTTCATAACCTCAAATCATCAAGCAGTAATCCATAGTAACTTTTTTTTAATCAATTGAACTGGTAATTATCTTAACTGTTTTTTATTATAGATTACATTCAAAATATAAAAAGTAGATTCAACATTATCACATTCATGTTTTTTATATAATTTAATCTCATAATCATTTATATCCTAACAATCAACCCATTAATAATATATTAGTATAAGTATAGAAAGAGATTATCTTGGATAGGAGTAAAAAAACAATGTCATCGTCTATTTCACCCATATCATTTTTAGAGAATGCTTCTGAAGGTAAAAACAACTGGTGGAGATACCTTTTAACTGTAATAATCTCTCTGGTTGGTGGTAGTCTGGTGGCCGGTGTTATACTGGGACTTTTACTCATACTTTTCTCAGTTTTTTCTGGGGGAATATTGAATATTTCCAGTTTCATTGGATCCACCATGTCCAGCCCATATTCCCTGGTTATACTGGTTGGCATCAGTTATACTATTTCATTCTTCCTTTTCTATATTTGCCTGCGATTCTTACATCATAAACATTTATTAAGAGTGATAAACACAGTCTCAGGGCTACGATGGAAACTATTATTTAAAGGGTTGATTTTATGGGCATTGATCCTGTTTATACTTTCTTTACCTGATTTGATTTTGAATCCAGGCAGTTACCAGATTACATATAATTCTGGGAGTTTTTTCATTCTTCTAATTATATGTCTGTTGGCTTTCCCAATTCAAGCATCCTTTGAGGAGATTTTATTCAGGGGATACCTCATGCAAGGATTTAGTTTGGTTTCAAAAAAG